>Ga0247611_10000233_pt1 | contig 117141 bp, 100 predicted proteins | sample 177DNAGHGhighgp2_FD_192422 | JGI IMG/M metagenome (GOLD analysis project Ga0247611, IMG submission 192422) | Sheep rumen microbial communities from Palmerston North, Manawatu-Wanganui, New Zealand - 1770 DNA GHGhigh gp2 | ecosystem: Host-associated > Mammals > Digestive system > Stomach >... | reverse complement strand
TTCGCCCCTGATCACACCTAAAGGCAATCTTCTGTTGACGGGCGGCACTGGGAAGAAAGAGAATCCCAGCCACAATTTCTACCCACTTGATAACGTGTTCTTGTTCCATTTCGGAAGCGACGAGTTCATTGCCTCCTCATTACTCATGCCTACCCCCTGGCTGTTAGGTACTCTTCTATTAATAACAGCTGCCATTATCTGTTTCTATTTCTATTACAGAAGACAGTCCAAGCAAAAACAGACAGATGCTGAGAATGAGGCAAAATCGCCTAAGGCTTCAGACCCAAAGGAATCTGGCAATGCAGAACTCATGCAGCGCATCCATCACCTGGTAGTCGAAGAAAAGCAGTTCCTTAACAGTGATCTCACGGTATCAGACATAGCCAAACAATTAGGCACACATCGAAACAATATATCATCGTGCGTGAACCTCATTAAAGGTTGCAACTTTACACAGCTTGTCAACGGCTATCGCATCGAATATGCCAAGCAGCTGATGCGCCAGCATCCTGATATGAAACTGAACACAGTAGGCTTAGAGTCTGGCTTTGCCAACGAGACTTCTTTCTATCGCACTTTCAAGATGATCACAGGCAAGACGCCTTCAGAGTGGAAAACAACAATCGACTAACACTTTGCATTTTGTTAGTCAATTGTTGCATATTTATATCCTTTTTTGTCCGTTTTTCCCTATCTTTGTGGCATCATCAAAAAAACTATCGCTTATGAAAATGGAAAAACTATTCGGAAACCTTCTGTTGCTTTTTGCAGTTATCAGCCTTTGGGCTTGTTCTGAAAAGGTAGAGGAAACTGTTCCCGTCGTAGGGAATAACAGTTTGCAGGTAAGCCCAGGCAAACTTTCTTTCACCTCAACAGGTGGAACAGAACAGTTGCAAGTCAGGACATCGTGCCAGTATTATGGCTATGACATTTCCGTCGATTGGCTTGAAGGCGGTTTTGTGGATGATCCCACCTATAATTATATAGCTATCACAGCAGAGCCCAACACCTCGTCTTATGCCCGTACTGCTATCATTAAGATTACAGGCAGCAACAGTAAGGGTAGTATTGAGGAATCCATCTCTGTCACGGTGGAACAGGAAGGGAGAGACAAGATGCCTGTGACACAGGACTATAAAGACTATCTGAGTGCAGGAGGTCTGAGGGAAGACGTAGTGGCAATGGCAGAACTGACTGGGCGTACCGAGTTACTGCAGTTGCTTTACATGAAAATGTCCTCAAATGGCTGGAAAGACGACCTTTTCTCCACTTATGAATTCGATGAGGCTGACGTGAAGCGATACTATGAAGTGTGGCAGAGTCTCATTGATGATGCAGACAAATACGAGACAGCCATCAACCGACTGTCACAATTCCAGGCATTAGGTACGGAATCTCCTAAGACACGTGCTTGGAACATCCCATTTTTCAGCACGCTTAAACTCGGCAACTTGTGGCGCAAGTCAGCTGCAGCAGGTCGTGTAAGCATCATGGCCGTAGCACACGCTTCAGGAAATCTGCAAAACGAAGCCTGGCTCAAAGAACGCTTCGACCTTCTGCCTACGGAATTCCGCTATGGCACACAAGACTTCCGTGAATTCTGGAACAGCTTGAGTGCAGGCAAACTTGATGACCAGTCTAACCGTATTTTTGGCGTCATGTATGGTGGTCTTACTGGTGGAACTAACGATCCTGAATTCTGGGAGACGGCCTACGACCTGGGAATTACGCCCACTGCCAATATTCAAAAGACACTTGGTCCGATGTTCGAAGTAGCAGCCAACATAGTTCTAAACCTTACACCCGCTACAACAATCATTGCTGAGGCTGCTGAGATAACCAAGAATTCTTCCGACTTTGTCGATGCGGTAAATAAAGGTGAGGGAGTGGCAGGAGCTGCCGTAAAAGTCACATCATCGATAGTCAAGACTGGCGTCAATCATTTTGTCCATGTTCCTGGTCTTGAGAGTGAAGCTGGCCAGTATATAGAGAATGGACTCAAAGAAGTTGGTTTAGGTGTCGTTGGAGAGTTGGAAGATCCGTTGGCAAAATTCTGCAACGATCAGATTACTAAAGTAGATGTCAATGGCAAAAGCAAAGAGGAAGAAGTTCGCAAAGTTGTTGAAAAAGAGCCCGCAAAAGAGGCTGGTAGAGCATCCACCATCTTTGAAGAGAAAGACACCTCGACACCAGCAGACATCGTCATTGCCACGGATCAGAATGGTGAGAAGATGGGCATCAGTTTAGGAAGCGACGATGGTAAAATAACGGCCATCGTACCTGGCGGAACAGAACTATCCGTTACTGCTATCGACAAAACTGGCGACAAACATACAGAAACCATTACTGTCCCTGTAGGTGAAACACTTGTCATTGAAGGCGAAACCAAGGAATCGACAAATATCGAGGTTGACGAAAGCATCCCATACATTCATATCGATGTCGCCGCCATGGAATTTGAAGCCACAGGAGGCTCACAATCATTTATCATTGATACCAACTGTGCAGCAGTCACAGCATTCGTAGCAGAAGACGATGCCGAAGAATGGTGTAAGGTTGAAGTCCAGGATGGCGGCGAGGTAACGGTCACTATCGACGAGAACCATACAGGAAAAAGCCGTGAGTGTACCATTGTGGCCGCTGCCACCAACGATGCGCAAGACAAGGATAGCTATCTCCTCGAGGAAATCAGTCTTGTCCAGAAAAGTGACGAACGAAGTGTCAGCGTCAATCCCACCACATTAGAATTCGATCCCAATGGTGGTACACAGACCGTATCGTACACAGTTCAGGGATTCCCATACCAAGGAGTGAATGGCTATGCTAGCTGGTTCTCTTATGTCGATAACAACGGTGTGCTGGAAATCACTGTAGAACCAAACACCTCTTCTGAGACTCGCGAAGGAGAGATTACCGTATGGGGATCAACAGTTCAGATGCCTGGCTGGAACGATCCCGACAAAAACAACACGGATGAGACGATTATCAAAATTACACAACCCGGCTCTGGCATTGGCGGATCCTGGGAATTCGTGATGGACTATGAATACAAGCAGAGTTATACCAAATATACGAAGACTTATTCTTGGTCATTTGACAATCATGGCCAATATAAGTATTATGAAGAAATTGACAGTTGGGGCGACTCTAAACACACCATGTGGGACTGGGGATGGACAGTTCGAAGAGAAAGCGGCAGTTACACCATCTCTGGCAACACTTTGAACTTGTCACCTACAGAAAACACGCTGTACGATGACGATGACTCAGACAACAAGAATCCACAGGCAGGCAGCACCACGCCATATTCGCTTGAGTTCTCCGTTTCATCCGATGGCCATAGGCTGACTATTGCAGGCAAGACCTACGAAAGATAATAGAAAGGCATTTATATATCTCTCAAAAGTTTAATCTTTGGCAGAGGCATGCAGCGATGCGTGCTTCTGCTATTTTTTATGCAGATTTCTTATTGGTATCAAAATTTTTTTGATTTTGCTTCCACTTCCACTTGAACCAACTCAAACCCTTATGTACAAAGGGTTTGAAGGTGGTGGAAGAGAATTATTTCTCTTCCACTTTGCTTCCACTTAGTTACATTACGACTGAGTGCCAGTCCCCTTACGATTGAAGGGTGCTCAGTCGTAAGGAAACCCCAAAATTCTCTCGAGAATTTAGGGGTTTGTCGGTAACAAACTATGAGTTACATCCCTATAAACTAAGGGTTTGTCGGTATGTAACACTTTTGAAACAAATAGTGGAAGTGAGGTGGAAGAGAAGTGGAAGAGAAATAATCCTCTTCCACCACTCAGATTGTCTTTATACAAAGGCATTTTCAAAGATTTAGTGGAAGTGGAAGCAAAATTAGGACAAAAAAATTCTGGTGGCAACCATTTAATGCAACCTGCGGATAAACTTGTGATAATGTACCTGCAAAGACCTATCTATGTTTATGCAGTTTGTATGCAGAAAACATCATTTTGCGTAAAAAGATGAAGAAATATGCCTTTTTATCGGATTTTTGCAGTATCTTTGCACGCGATTTAAAAGAAACGATTATGAAGCTATTCGACGTATATCCGCTCTTCGACGTAAACATCGTGAAGGGCAAGGGCTGTAAGGTATGGGACGACAAGGGGCAGGAGTATCTGGACCTCTATGGCGGACATGCCGTAATCTCTATCGGCCACTCGCATCCCCACTATATCAGTAAGGTAACGGAGCAGTTGCAGAATCTGGGATTCTATTCAAACTCCGTGATCAACAAGCTGCAGTCAGAGTTGGCTGAGCGCCTCGGCAAGATAAGCGGCTATGACGACTACCAGCTGTTTCTCATCAACAGTGGTGCGGAGGCTAACGAGAATGCGCTGAAACTGGCCTCGTTTACCAACGGCCGTACTCGCGTCCTCTCTGCCGAGAAGGCATTCCACGGTCGTACGTCGCTGGCTGTGGAGGTTACGAACAATCCGAAGATCATCGCACCCATCAACGATAATGGTCACGTGACCTATCTGCCAATGAACGATTTGGCAGCCTGGGAGGCAGAGCTGGCTAAGGGCGATGTCTGTGCCGTAATCTTAGAGTGCATCCAGGGTGTTGGCGGCATCAAGCTGGCTACGGAAGAGTTTGCCCAGGGCTTGGCTGCTGCCTGTAAGAAACACGGTACGATTCTTATCTGTGATGAGATCCAGTGCGGTTACGGCCGCAGCGGTAAGTTCTTCGCCCACCAGTGGTTGGGCATTCGCCCCGACATCATCACGGTAGCCAAGGGTATCGCCAACGGTTTCCCGATGGGCGGCGTGCTGATCTCACCAGCGTTCAAGCCCGTCTACGGACAGTTGGGTACCACCTTCGGCGGCAACCATCTGGCATGTGCAGCAGCCTTGGCTGTGCTCGATGTGTTCGAGCTGGAGCATCTCGTGGAGAACGCCCATGAGGTGGGCGAATACCTTATCGCCCAGCTGAAGGAGTTGCAGAAGACGGAGCCTCATATCCAGGATGTTCGTGGTCGCGGACTGATGATCGGCATCGATCTCGACATTCCCCATAAGGATGTGCGCCAGCCGCTGATCTATCAGGAGCATTGCTTCACGGGCTGTGCAGGCACAAACATTCTTCGCCTGCTGCCACCACTCTGCCTGACAAAGGCAGAAGCCGACTTATTCATCGAAAAACTCAAGAAGACATTATGAAAATAGCTGTTATCGGAGCTGGTGCCATGGGTGGCACCACTATAGAAGGACTCGTCAGAGGAAAGACGTTCAACAACGAGGATATCACCGTATCCGACCCCAATCAGGCCACTCTCAAGAAGTTTGCGAAGATGGGTGTGAAGACAACCAGTGAGAACCATAAGGCAGCCAAGGATGCCGACATCGTGTGTGTGGTGGTGAAGCCCTGGCTTGTAGAAACGGTTCTGAGAGGTATCAAGAGTGCGCTGAATCCCCAGAAGCAGTTGCTGATCGTGGTGGCTGCAGGCGTATCGTCGGAGAGCATCAAGAAATGGCTGAACCTGAACTGTCCGCCATTGTTCCTCGTCATTCCAAACATCGCCATCGCCCAGATGCAGTCGATGACCTTCGTGGTGCCTGTGAACGCAACAGAGCAGCAGACGCAGACCATCCTCGACATCTATAACGAGATGGGCGATACGCTGATTACCGACGAGCAGCATCTGGCCGCCGGCACTACCCTCGCCTCTTGCGGCATCGCTTATGCCATGCGCTATATCCGTGCCGCTTCGGAAGGTGGCGTGGAACTGGGCTTCAAGGCCGACGACGCCAAGAAGATTGTGCTGCAGACATTGAGGGGCGCTGTGGAGCTGCTGGCAGAGACAGGCCTCCATCCCGAGGCAGCCATCGACTTGGTAACTACACCTGACGGTGTATCCATCCGTGGACTGAATGAAATGGAGCACGCAGGCTTTACGTCAGCGGTAATCCGTGGGCTCAAGGCAGGCATCAAGAAATAAATTATTGGCAAAAGTACACTTATTAACATTAATTAGTAGGCACAGTTGATAGAATTCATAAAAATACAGTATCTTTGCACCCTGCTACTAAATATTAAACAAGTATGAATAATTCTATCATTTCATTCCCCACACCGGCCAACGAGCCGGTAAAAGCTTATCTGGCAGGTTCGCCAGAGCGTGTTGCACTTGAGAAAGAACTGGAGCGTCAGAGCAATCTGGTGGTCGACATTCCCATCATCATTGGCGGCAAGGAAATCCGTACTGGCAATACTGGTCAGGTAACCTGTCCCCACGACCACAAGCATGTGCTGGCCACCTATCACAAAGTTGGCAAGAAAGAGGTTGAGATGGCTGTTGAGGCAGCTATGGAAGCCTGGAAGGAATGGAGCCGTACACCCTGGACCACCCGTGCCGCTATCGTGATGAAGATGGCCGAACTGCTCGCCACGAAATATCGCCCCATTATGAATGCTGCCTGTATGCTGGGTCAGAGCAAGAACATCTATCAGGCAGAGATCGACTCCGCTTGTGAGACCATCGATTTCTTCCGTTACAACGTACACTATGCATCGAAGATCTACCAGATGCAGCCGAAGGACGGCAACGGACAGCTGAACCACACGGAATATCGTCCCTTGGAAGGTTTCGTACTCGCCGTCACTCCGTTCAATTTCACCAGCATCGCCTCAAACCTCTGCATGACGCCCGTGCTGATGGGTAATGTGGCTCTCTGGAAGCCTTCTACCACAGCGCTGCTCTCGAACTATTACCTGATGCAGCTCTACAAGGAGGCAGGACTGCCCGACGGTGTAGTGAACTTCCTGCCAGGCAGCGGTGCGCTGATCGGAGAGGTTGCCACACAATCCAAATACTTTGCAGGTATCCACTTCACTGGTAGCACAGCAACGTTCAAGAGTCTGTGGCAGCAGGCCTGCAGTAATCTCGACAAGTATATTTCCTATCCCCGTCTCGTAGGTGAGACTGGTGGTAAGGACTTCATCTTCGTACATCCTTCAGCCGACAAGAAGGCTGTGGCAACGGCTGCTTTCTGCGGAGCCTTTGAGTTCCAGGGACAGAAATGTTCTGCCGCCTCTCGTATGTACATTCCGAAGAGTCTGTGGCCCGATGTACTGGAGGATATCAAGAAGATGTGTGCTGAAATAAAGATGGGCGACGTAAAGGATCCCTCGAATTTTATCAATGCCGTTATCGACGAGGCTTCGTTCGACAAGTGCAAGTCCTATATCGACTATGCCGAGCAGGCTGCCGATGCCAAGATTGTGGTAGGCGGCAAGTGCGACAAGTCAAAGGGCTGGTTTGTTGAGCCGACTGTCATCGAGACCACGAATCCCAACTTCAAATCGATGGAAGAGGAAATCTTCGGCCCGATTATCACCGTTTACCCATACGATGACGACAAGGTGGAAGAGACGGTGAAACTTTGCGACGAGACTTCTCCTTATGGACTGACGGGTGCTGTCTTCGGACGTGACCGTATGGCCGTTGAGAAGATCACCGAGCAGCTCAGCTATGCTGCGGGCAACTTCTACATCAACGACAAGCCTACAGGCGCCGTGGTGGGTATGCAGCCCTTCGGCGGAGCCCGTGCCAGCGGTACTAACGACAAGGCTGGCGGTGAGTTCAACCTCATCCGTTGGATCATCCCGCGTGTCATCAAGGAGACCTTGGTGTCTCCGACAGACTACCGCTATACCTATCTGAAATAGGAAGATCAACAATAAAAATAAAGGTGCGTCAGCAACTGGGCGCACCAATTTTAAACAAAAACCGATATGGACGAACAACTCAAACAAATTGGCGAGCGCCTGAAAGGTCTGCGCGACGTGCTCGACTTAACAGCGCAGGAAGTAGCCGATACCGTAGGCATCTCACTCGACAAGTACGAGAAGATCGAGGCAGGCGAAGTAGATATCACCATCTCCAACCTGATGAAGATTGCCCACAAATATGGCATCTCTGCCGAGGAACTGATGTTTGCAGAAGCCCCTCACATGAAGTCGTACTTTGTTGTACGCAAGGGACAAGGCATGAGTGTGGAGCGCACCAAAGCCTATAAGTACCAGAGTCTGGTAAGCGGCTTCGTGAACCACAAGGCAGATGTATTCATCGTCACCGTCGAACCAAAACCTGAGGCCCATACCATCTACAAAAACACCCATAAGGGGCAGGAGTTCAACCTGGTACTCGAAGGCACGATGGAACTCTTCATCGGTGGCAAGACCATCACGCTCGAGGAGGGCGACTCCATCTATTTCGACTCGATGAAGCCCCACGGCATGAAAGCATTAGGCGACAAAGCAGTAAGATTCTTAGCATTTACAGTAGAATAGATTAGACTATGGTAGAAAGATTTTTGAAGCAGACGACGTTTACGTCTGTAGAGGATTACAACAAACACCTGGAGTTCATCATCCCGGAAGGATTCAATTTCGCCTACGATGTGATGGACGTCTGGGCAGAAGAAGCCCCCAACAAACTTGCCATCCTATGGACTAACGACCAGGGTGAAGAGATCCGCACGACCTATGGGGAGCTGAAAGAACAGACAGATCAGGCAGCGAGTTACCTTTTATCACTGGGCATCGGCAAGAACGACCCCGTGATGCTCATCCTGAAGCGCCGATACGAGTGGTGGGTCGTCATGCTGGCACTCTGTAAGATCGGAGCCATCGTCATTCCTGCTACCCACATGTTGACTAAGCATGATATCGTATATCGCAATACCAGAGCCAGCATCAAGGCGATTATCTGTGTGGATGATCCATACGTGACAGAGCAGATCAAACTGGCTATGCCCGAGAGTCCGACGGTGGATACGCTGATTGCCATCACCGATCACGGGAAACCCATTCCTGAAGGATTCCGCGACTGGCAGAGCGAATGGAAGCAAGCTCCGAAATTCGTACGTCCAAAGCACGTCAACGACAATGAGGATACCATGCTGATGTATTTCACCAGCGGTACCTCTGGTGAACCGAAGATGGTAGCACACGACTACCTCTACGCTATGGGACATCTGACGACTGGTGTGTTCTGGCACAATCTCCACGAGAACTCACTCCACCTCACCGTAGCCGATACTGGATGGGGCAAGGCTGTATGGGGTAAGTTCTACGGCCAGTGGTTCGCTGGTGCAACGGTCTTTGTGTTCGATCATGAGAAGTTCAATGCCGACACCCTGCTGCGCCAGATGGAGAAATACCACGTGACCAGCTTCTGTGCGCCACCTACCATCTACCGTTTTATGATTCGTGAAGACCTGTCGAAGTACGATCTCAGCAGCCTCGAATACTGCTGTACAGCTGGTGAGGCCCTGAACCCTGCCGTGTTCGACAAGTTCTACGAGAAGACAGGCATCAAGATGATGGAAGGCTTCGGACAGACGGAGACAACGATGACCCTCGGCACCTTCCCTTGGATGACTCCGAAACCCGGCAGCATGGGTATGCCTAACGCTCAGTACGACATCGACCTTCTCCGTGCCGACGGTACCCCATGCGAAGACGGTGAGAAAGGCGAGATCGTGGTTCGCGTCGGCGACCGTAAGCCCATCGGTCTTTTCAAGGGCTACTACCGCGATGAGGAGAAGACCCGCGAGGCTTGGCACGACGGTGTTTACCATACAGGCGACATGGCCTGGCGCGATGAAGATGGCTATTACTGGTTTGAAGGCCGCATCGACGATGTGATCAAGTCAAGTGGCTACCGCATTGGTCCGTTCGAAGTAGAAAGTGCCCTGATGACCCACCCCGCCGTCGTAGAGTGTGCTATTACTGGTGTACCCGACGATATCCGTGGTATGGTCGTAAAGGCTACCGTCGTACTTGGCAAGGAGTGGAAAGACAAAGCTGGTGATGATCTCGTGAAGGAACTGCAACAGCACGTCAAGAAAGAAACTGCACCTTACAAATATCCGCGTATCGTGGAGTTTGTCGACGAACTGCCGAAGACCATCAGCGGCAAGATACGCCGTGTGGAGATTCGTCAGAAAGACGCAGAAAAGTAATTCAGCAAGTGGCAGCGCACAACGAGTTGGGGAAATGGGGCGAGGACCTTGCAGCCAAGTTCCTGAAAGAACAAGGCTATGAGATTCTGGAGCGCGACTGGAAGTCGGGGCATCACGACCTCGACATTGTAGCAGGAAACGAAGAAGGTCTCGCCATTGTAGAAGTGAAGACTCGGCGCAACCGACTGTTTGGAGATCCCGAAGAGGCCATCGACTACAAGAAGCGTCTCAGTCTGCAGTCGGCCATCAACCATTACATCAAGGCGCACCACATAAAAGCCCCTGTCCGTTTCGATGTAATCAGTATCGTTGGGGCCATCGGCAGTACGCCGGAAATCGATCACATCAAGGATGTGGCTTTATTATAAAAATGGAATATGAGTAGAAGAATAGTCATAAAAGTAGGCTCAAACGTACTCACACGTATCGATGGAAAACTAGATGTCACCAGGATGTCAGCACTGGTAGACCAGATAGCCTGGCTCAGAAAGCAGGGCTATGAGGTGATACTGGTATCTTCTGGTGCAGTAGCCTGTGGAAGGCGGGAACTGACGGTTGACCATTCGCTCGACTCTGTAGAGCAGCGACAGTTGTATTCTGCCGTAGGACAAGTCAAGCTTGTAGGACTCTATTACGACCTATTCCGTGAGTTCAGCATTCACGTAGGGCAGGTGCTCACGATGAAGGAGAACTTTGAACCAGGCGAACAGTATCGGAACCAGCAGGCCTGTATGAATGTGATGCTGGAGAACGACGTACTGCCTATCGTAAACGAGAACGACACCGTCAGCGTTACTGAGTTGATGTTTACCGATAATGATGAGCTTTCTGGACTGATAGCCCAGATGATGAATGCCGACACCCTGATTCTGTTATCCAATATAGATGGTATATATAATACCCATCCGGATGATCCCGATGCAGAACTAATCCGCAAGGTGGCTCCTGGTCGTGATCTGTCGGAATACATCCAGCCTGAGAAGAGTGCGTTTGGCCGTGGAGGCATGCACTCCAAGTACACGACAGCCCGAAAAGTGTCACAGGCAGGTATCAGGGTTATCATTGCAAATGGGGAACGTGACAATATTCTTATCGATCTCATCGAAAAACCCACGGAGACACCACATACTGAATTTGAAACCAAATAACACTTCACAATGGAACTGAAAGAGACTTTTGAGCGTGTGAAACGTGCCAGCAAGAAATTGGCACTCTTGGATGACAGCCAGCGTAACGACATACTGAATGCTGTGGCCGATGCGATTCTGTCGCAGAAGGAACGGATACTGGAGGCCAATAAACTTGACCTTGCCAAGATGGAACCATCAAATCCGCTATACGATCGTTTGCAATTGACAGACAGCCGTCTGGAGGGCATCGCCAATGATATGCGCAATGTTGCAACACTGCCCACACCACTCGGCCATATCACGAAGTCCAAAACACTTCCGAACGGTCTGCGTCTTTGTCGTGTCAGCGTGCCTTTCGGCGTTATCGGCATGATCTATGAGGCTCGTCCCAATGTCACGTTCGATGTCTTCTCATTATGTTTCAAGAGTGGTAACGCCTGTGTGCTGAAAGGCGGAAAAGACGCTGACTGCTCTAATCGTGAAGAGGTGGCACTCATTCATGAGGTATTGGAGAAATATGGCATTTCCGAAGATGTGGTAGCACTCTTGCCTGCCACCCACGAGGCCACTGGAGAGATGCTGAACGCCGTAGGCTATATCGATCTCTGCATCCCACGTGGAGGGAGAAAACTGATCGACTTTGTCCGCGACACAGCCCGTGTGCCAGTCATTGAGACTGGTGCCGGGGTGGTGAACACCTATTTTGATGAGGAGGGTGATGTGGAAATGGGCAAGGCTATCATCTATAATGCCAAGACTCGCCGTGTCTCAGTCTGCAATGCACTCGACTGTCTGATTATCCACAAGAACCGCCTCAATGATCTGGCAACACTCTGCGAGAAGATGGCGGAGAAAAACGTCATCATCTACGCAGACGAACCTGCCTATCAGGTGCTCGACAGCAAATATCCATATTTGGAGCATGCAACTGCTGAAAGTTTTGGAACAGAATTCATGGATTACAAACTGGCTATCAAAACCGTTAGTTCATTGGAAGAGGCACTTGCCCATATCGACGAGAACGGCAGCGGACATAGTGAATCCATCATTACGATGAATGAACAGACTGCACGAAAGTTCCAGGCCCAAGTTGATGCTGCCTGCGTTTACTGGAATGCGCCGACCAGCTTCACTGATGGTGCCCAGTTCGGACTGGGTGCCGAGATTGGCATCAGCACACAGAAACTGGGACCACGCGGTCCGATGGCCCTTGAAGAGATCTGTACTTACAAATGGCTCATCGAGGGCGAAGGACAGACAAGACCATAGTATTCTCTACGACAAACCTATAACAATATATGAATAAAAACAAACATGCCATCGCCTTTGCTGTATGGGTTTTCACCCTGCTCCTGGCTGTCTCGTGCCAAAAAGCGAACAACGGCTCCAGACTGACAGTCAAAGAAATAGATTACAACGATTCACTGGTATATGCTGCTATGGAGCATGACTATAACCAAGCCCTACTAGTAGTCGACAGTCTGGAGGATGTGAATGCGCTGTATGATGCAAAGATTAACTTCTACCGTGCCCAGATTCATTACAAGATGGGACAAGAACTGAGTGCAGAACTGTACTACAAGAAAGCACTGACAGGTGACGAACTCTATAAAGATCAGCCATCTATTTTCTATTTTGCCTACGATCAACTATCAACAATCCTTACCATCAAAGGTGACCAGCAAGGCGCACTGGCAACAGCTACAGAAGCTTATTCTATAGCCCAAAAAGACAAGACAGAAAGCGGACAAGAATGGCAGGCTATTCTACTCCACGACATCGGGTATTGTCAGATGCAGTTAAGCCGCATTGCTGAGGCAGAAAAGAACTTCACCCATGCCTACAACACCCTGAAGCGACTGGCATTACAGACAGGGAAATATGATCACATCTATTCATGGGCAAGAGTGGCTTATAACATCATGGACGCCTATACTACCACCAACAATTTCGAACAGGCAGAAAAATGGGTCGTCGCTGCCGAAGAAGCTATTAATAGACTTGTGGAATCTCCTGATTGTTCAAAACGCACCGCAGAAGAATACCTAGGCAGTTTGGGAACTCACAAGGCTATCGTGCTAATCAAGACCGGACAGCGCCAAGAGGCTGATAAAATCTATCGGGAGTTCTTGAAGTCTGACTATTCCAAAACCAGTATCGGTCTTGTTGACAACGCCGAATATCTGGAAATGGCTGAACGTTGGGATGATCTGGCAGACCTTGTTCCTAAACTTGATTCGCTCGCCAATTCTTGGGCCATGCCTAAATCGATGTACTACCTGAAGACTTATCTCATTCCGTTCTTTAATGCCTATCAGAAATCCGGAAGACATGATAAGGCGCTTATGGCTGCTCGACGAATAGCCGAATCCATCGACTCCGTTGATGAATATGAACGTAAACACAATGCAGCAGAGTTGGCCATTATCTATGAGACAAGAGAGAAAGAGGCCAAAATCGCAGAACAAGAAACAGCCATGACCCAGCAGCGTATTCTGGCTGTTTCGATTGCCATGTTGCTGATTATCATCTTCTTGGTGATTTTCACCTATCACAGGTATCGCAGTACTAAACGTCTGGCAGAGAAGAATCTGGAATTAGAACAGAAAAATAAAGAACTGACTATTGCCAATGCCCGTGCAAATGAGTCATCTCAGATGAAGACCAACTTCATCCGCCAAATATCACACGAAATCCGTACACCGCTGAACATCCTCAATGGATTCGCTCAGGTGATTACAGGGAAAGATGTAGAACTGGGTACTGACGAGAAGAAGGATATCCAGCAGCGTATCAGGGAAAACAGTGAGCGGATCACCGAATTGGTTGACAAGATGCTAGAGTTGTCAGAAGCCAGCAGTCAGACCATTATCGAACGAACAGATGAGACCACAACAAATATCATTGCCAATAAAGCCATCGAAAATTCTGGCATCTGTCATACAGAACATATCAAGTTCGACTTACAACTGAAAGAGGGAACAAAAGATTTCCAATTATTGACAAATCAACGCTATGCAACCCGCGCCCTGGTACTTCTGCTCGACAATGCCAAGAAATTCACAAAAGAAGGAACTGTGAGGTTAGTCATCTCACAAAAGCCCTCTGAAGTGGCATTCACAGTTGAAGATACGGGTATCGGTGTCCCTGCCAAACAAGCAGAACACATTTTTGAGGCATTTGTACAATTGGATGAGTATTATGAAGGTACAGGTATTGGCCTCTCTGTGGCACGCAGTATTGTCCGCCGTCTTGGCGGCGATATCGTTCTTGACACCACTTATCAAGAAGGTGCACGTTTCATCATGACATTACCAAAAGAATCATAAGCATATGAAGAGTTTTATCAATGTAGAGGATATTGGCGATCTCAGCCAAGCCCTCGCCGAGGCACAAGAGATTAAGAACGAACGTTACAAATATCAGCATCTGGGGAAGAACAAGACACTCATGATGATCTTCTTCAACAATTCCCTCCGAACACGCTTGTCTACTCAGAAGGCTGCCATGAACTTGGGAATGAATGTCATAGTGCTTGATGTGAATGCCGGTGCCTGGAAACTGGAAACAGAACGTGGCGTCATCATGGATGGCGACAAGTCGGAGCACTTGTTAGAAGCCATCCCCGTCATGGGCTGCTACTGCGATCTGATTGGCGTACGCTCCTTTGCCGGACTGACTGACCGTGAATACGACTATGCTGAAACTGTACTTCAGCAGTTCATCAAGTACAGCGGCCGTCCAGTCTTTGCGATGGAAACAGCCACCGTTCATCCGCTCCAGGCTTTTGCCGATCTTATCACCATCGAAGAATACAAGACCGTGCAGCGTCCTAAAGTTGTACTGTCATGGGCACCTCATTGCCGTGCTTTGCCACAGGCCGTACCTAACAGCTTTGCCCAATGGATGAATGCAGCCGATGTTGATTTCGTGATTACGCATCCTGAAGGGTATGAGCTCGATCCAAAGTTTATCGGTAATGCCCGTGTGGAATATAATCAGAAGAAAGCTTTTGAGGGTGCAGACTTCATCTACGCCAAGAACTGGAGTAATCCCGGTGTGACGAATCCTGCCGACTATGGCAAGATTACATCAAAGGATATGTCATGGACCGTAGATACCGAACACATGTCATGGACAAACAATGGTAAGTTCATGCATTGTCTGCCTGTACGCCGCAACCTTATTGTGACGGATGATGTGATTGAATCACCAAACTCTATTGTCATACCAGAAGCAGCTAACCGCGAGATTAGCTGCTCAGTAGTCATCAAGCGAATGCTTGAGGCTTTATAACATATGATGGACTTTAGCTGCAATCTTGCAGCTAAAGTTCATAGTTTACATGAAACTTCCTTTCCCTGATACTCGACGACAGATGAAGTGCCGTCGGGCAGGACAATCGTAAACTTACGCGACTGTATCATGCCTGGGAAGCTGCCCTTGCGCTGTCCGATTGTCAAAGTGCGGCTACGATCACTCCACTCAAAGTTAATCGTAGAATAAACACCCCGCTCATAGTTATAATTATCACCCTCATCCTCATAGAGCGTAAAGGTTGCATCAGCTCCTGGATAAACTCGCAATTCAAGATTATCCCATGCCTTTTCACCTACATACTGCATCTCAGGGCCAAATGGTAGGATACTGCCCACACGAACAAACATTGGTACACGGTCGAAAGTTGTCTGAATAGTCACGAACTGTCCTCCCTTCATACGGTTACCAGTCCAAAAATCATACCAGTCAGTTCCTTTCGGCAAATATTTTCGTGTAGCCTTAGAACCCGTGAAGTCTACTTTCACCTCACCATCGCTATTCATCTCTTTCCTATCCCAGCCCGTCATTGCATCTTCCTTAATGATCTTTTCTTCCGTATACTGAGCCTCAACGATAGGAGCCGCAAGGATAGAACGCCCGAACATAAACTCGTCTGTCATATCCCAAACACGTTTATCTGATGCGAAGTCACTGAACAACGGACGTAAATAGCTCTCATTATGACTCGTCACTTGCCAAGCCGTACTGTATAAATAAGGTATAAATCGGTAACGCAGACGAATAGACTTCTCTATCGCATCATATACAGGTTCACCCTTCTTTCCGAATTGCCATATTTCACGGGGAGCATCTGCACCATGACTACGGAAAACCGGACAGAACAGGCCATACTGCATCCAACGTACATAGAGTTCCTGGAACTGCGGATTTCTCGGAGCAGAGCCTGCCCCCATCGTATTATAAGAATTACAGAAGAATCCACCAATATCCGTATTGAAATTAGGATTACCTGTCAAGGAGAAATTCAGACCTGCAGGCACTTGCTTACGAAGCATATCCCACGAAGAAGCCACATCACCACTCCACATATTCGAGCCATAATGTTGTTGCCCTGCAAACGAGCTCCGCGTCATGATAAAGACACGTTTATCCGACGACTCCTTACGCTGCGCCTCATAGACACCACGGACAGTCTCCAGCGGGAAGGCATTTCGTAGTGAGCGCCATGTGCCATCACCAACCTTGTGGTCATAGTCTGACTCTTTGGGATTGAAGAAGTCCGGATCTGTAGAATCCATCCACCAGGCATCAGTACCATAGTCGAAAAGGCGCTTCAGGTGCTTCCAATAGATATCTCTTGCCACAGGGCTAAATGCATCATAGACCTTCACACCTGAGGGATATCCCATCACTGGAGGCCAGATATGCGAGATTCCACTCTGGGGCCAGGTCTCGATGGGCAGAAGTAGTCCCTTCTCATCCAGCTCACGGAACTGCTGGGTCTGAGGGCCGAAGCTTGCCCAGATACTAATCATGAAATGGGCATGCTTCTGATGAACGTTCTTGATGAGTTGTTGCCCTGTAGCGAAGTCTTCTGCCAGGAAGTCCATCGCATTCCACAGATAGTTAGAGCCCCAATACTGCCAGTCTTGAATGATACCGTCAAGGGGAACTTGCAATTCACGATATTTATCAACGATACTTTCCGTCTCGGCTGCAGTCTTATAACGTTCTTTTGATTGCCAGAAGCCATAGGTCCAAAGCGGGAACATCGGAACATCCCCAGAAAGTTGACGCATCTGAGCGATCACGCCGTCAGCAGAACCGCCATACATAAAATAGTAATCAATAACATCGCCTACCTCTGACGAGAAAGACATACCTTTCAGAGCATCATCATCGAAGTCTGTCGGTGAGTAATTATCCCAATAGATGCCCCAACCTTTAATACTTTGCAGCACATTCTGGAAATCTTCCAGGTTTGACTGTTCCATTCTTTGATGGAGCCCACGGCGGTTCAGTTTGCCATCCTGTATAGTGCCAAGGCCATATATCGCTTCATCCTTATCAAGTACAAACGACTGTGTCACTCTATAAGCACCAGCATCCAAGCCTTTTGTACGCTGTTCGAAAGTGGAAGACTTTTCTTTCAACAGGTTCTTCCCTTTACTCATAAATTGCAACTGCCCTGTACGTTTATCTATCATGACTGACAGTTTCTCACTACTCATCACCACTTTAGAAGCAGCCTCCTTCACAGAAAGGTCAATATCCGTCTGGGGCGCCAGCGTTACTACAAGGCTATTCCGCTTCTGCGTAATGGTTTCACCAGGGCATTTCACAACCCTGACGATTTCAGGTGTGTAAAAGCTCACCCGCGTTACCACTCCATTTGCCTTTACCTCAACTTCATTTGTCGTTTCCGCCATAACTAGCGCTACAGACGCCAACAGGCAGAGCAATGTCAATAGTCTTTTCATAATTGATGTTTTTTATCCGTTGTCTTCTGTCTATTCTTTCTTTCCAAGAAATGCCGCTACCCTATCTGCCATATTCTGACGGATATAGGGATAATAGAATTTCAATTCCATGTGGTGATAGTTGCCGGGCTTACCGATAACGCGCATCGGTTTATTGTTGTTGTAACCATCTATCAATAGTAAACGACTCTCTGGGTCAAGACGAGCTATAAGCGTATCATTCTTATTTCGGTTATAAAGGACAAAAGGGGCCGACAACGTGTCGGTACGCCAATTGACAGGATTGATACAGAAGATATTACCCGCACTAACCACTGGAATCTCGGCTTCTACCGACTTCACTGAGTTAAAGTTAATTGTAACACCCGTATCGGTAGCACCAGAGGCAGGGCGCAAATGACGGCAGTTTGCCGTATCCTTACTAGTCACCTTAAAACCAATAGGATATGCCGCAATCATGCGACTCGCCACGCTATCAGGCATCTGCTTCATAATCGTCAACACAGCCTGGGCTCCCTGGCTGAAGCCTGCCAGAATAAACGGACGTCCCTGGTTCATGTGCTCCAGATAATACTCCCAAGCAAGGACACAATCAGACATCGCTAATGGAATACGCGCCATCGCTATTGCCTCTGATGTCCACGACTGCATGGAAACCTGACGGTAATAAGGGGAGAAATAATTGAGACGACCGGAATAAAACGAGTCTACAGCTAGCATCTCATGCCTCATACGCTTACGCAAATAAGGATCCCTGGTATCTGCAAAATGACAAGTATCTGTTCCCATCATATGATCGCCAGTCTCTGTGGAAACAATATAAAAGAGATCAGCGTCACCCCCTCTGTCACGGATATACCACTGGGTAGAGTCTGTATAGTCAGGAGCTGCAGGAACAGGACCTATCACGGCATGATCATCGCCACTCCATGAGCAAAGCGACAAGATCAATAATATAACTAAAGAACCAACTAAAATATGCTTTTGCCAAATCATATCTGCTATTAAAGATGAAATTAAAGTGCAAATATACATAAAAATTCCCAAGTATGCAAATAAATAGCAAAACTTTATGTATTTTTGCAGGCAAAAAGACAAAGCGAATTATGGTATCATTTGAATGCGACTACAACAATGGTGCGCACCCCAAGGTGCTGGAGAATCTTGTGAAGTATAACGGCGCCCACCCTACGCCCTACGGATTTGATGAATTCAGTGAGCGTGCCAAGGATCGTATCCGTGAAGCATGCGGACTTCCTGATGCACAGATTTTCTTCCTGACAGGCGGTACTCAAACCAATGCCACGACCATCGACTCCATGCTTTACCAGTATGAAGGTGTCATCTGCGTGGGGAGCGGTCACATCAATGTCCACGAAGCAGGTGCCGTGGAATTTACAGAGCATAAGATTATCACCATCGCTGATACAGACGGAAAGATGGAAGCTGCCGTGCTCGACAAATATCTAGATGACTATATGCATGATGGCAATAAAGACCATGCGGTGCACCCTGGACTTGTCTATATCACCTTTCCTACAGAATTCGGCACTCTTTATACTGCAAAGGAACTTTCCGATATCTATCAGGTTTGTCAGCGATACGACATTCCGCTCTATATTGACGGAGCCCGTCTTGGCTATGGTCTGATGGCAGAAGGTTGCGATGTCAGCTTACCTTACCTGGCTCGTCATTGTGACGTTTTCTATATCGGTGGCACCAAAATTGGAGCTCTCTGCGGTGAGGCTGTCGTATTCACAAATCGCAAAGCCCATAAACATTTCTTCTCTATCCAAAAACAGCATGGTGCAGTCATCGCAAAAGGCGCACTTATCGGCCTTCAGTTTGAAGCACTCTTTACGGATGATCTCTATTTTGAGCTTTCACGTCATGCCATTAAAATGGCCATGCGAATGAAAGACATCTTCATCAGGAAACATCTGGATTTTTTTGTTGATTCTCCCACCAATCAGCAGTTCGTAATCATCGACAACGAACAAGTGGGGCGTCTAGACTCAAAAATCGGATTCACGCATTTCGGACAGTCAGACAAGCACCATACGATCTGCCGTTTTGTAACCAGCTGGGCCACCACAGACGAGGAACTGAATGAACTGGAAAGAACGCTTTCCTTCTAATCGCTTAAATCAGCGTTTGGGAAGTTGGAGGGTCCTGACAATCAGACCTGAATACGTATTAACGATTAGCCGCACTGAATCGGCAGGGATCTTATCAGTAGGCAGGCTCACATAAGACTGAATAGAATAATATTCCGGCACATTCCCTTGATCATGGTGAAGACGGATATAAAGCGTTTGCGTTTTGTCGGGATTCACCAACAATGTATCAGACACGAAGGCCAGATGCTGAACTGCTGTGGTATCATCGGTATGACCAGTCTTCAACTGAAGACTCATATTCAAATACTTGCCAGACTTACTCAACCAGATACTCTCAAGTTTCACGGGGTCGGTGCACACCTTCTCCTCAAACTCACCCAGAGATACAATGGGAGGACAAGGAACTTGCCCCATAGAGATCACCTCTGCTTTATCATCCACCTTATTATAATATAAAAGACAACGGTAAGTGGTGTCTGGTCTGGCAATCCATTTCGCCGTATAAGGCTCCTTCAGGGAGAGTCGTTCAAGGTCATCGGTAACAATCGTTGTCGCTCGTAAATCCGCATCAATTCTTAACTCAGCAAAATCGCCTCGCATAAGGGAATACCTGCCCTCACCCTTTTCATAGTTATCCTGCTCACACGAGATGAAGACAGTCAACAAGAATACTATAGGCATTATCACGCGTCTCATTCTGCGGCAATTTTATTACGTAACGGATTGGCGTACATATTCAGCAGACAATTCCGAAGGAAGCTTTCATCTTTATTTGCAAGTTTTATCTTGCCTAGCTGCCCTGCAAGATAGCCGTCAAACCGTTTTTTGTCTGCATCGGTATAATGCGTAGCAAATTCATTAGTCCCACTGAGTTCGTCAGCTGCGATATAGTTGCCTGGAAAGAGTCTGTATCCCCGATGAATATCCTTATCCATACGCTGAGCCATCGCTGTATAGAACTCCGTCTTAGGCAAATCCGACAGTTCATCGATCCATTGGTCCACTGGCGAAGCACAATGATAGTGAACATGCCCCTTATAGCCAAAGATACCGATGCGCATATTGTCAAGATCGTCCTGACGACTCTTTTTAAAGGCAGGATTATCACGACGTTCCTGCAGTTCCTGAGCCTTCAGATAGTCACATGGATCATACTCATAACTGATGGTCAACGGCACAATGTTCAGTTCACGTAATCTGTCGGCAGGATTCTTCTGCTCCTCAGGAGCGCCCATGGCAAGCATCTTCAAGACAGCATCCTGTGTACGGTCATTAGAATCCTTGGCTCTTCCTTCACGCTGAGCTATCCAGATATTCTCTTCCTTTTTTGTGACGGCATAGTGAATATAACGGCTCATCAACTGACTGGAACGGAGTGTCTCTTTCGGGCTAAGACCTCGGCGCACTGTGAAGGCCTTATTCATTCTGACAAGCCGTTTAATCCAGGGATAAATGAGCAGATTATCCCCTATGCCTATTTCTACCGTCGTTGGATAGCCTGCCTGAATAAGCAAGAGATCAAGGAAAGCTGAATCGAGTACGATATCACGATGGTTACTGACAAAGGTGAAGCGCTGACGCTTATCCGTCGGCAGGCTGGTACTGTCGAAAGTAGTACCGTCGGTATGTCGCTTGATAATGTATTGGACGACAGGCTTCATGAACCGCTTCTGGAAATCGAGCGGTGTCTTCACCCCGATAAAAGACAGGCGCAGGAGAGCATTGCGCAACGATTTCGGCAACCAAGGCACCAATCCTTTCAAGACTAACGAGAACTGGCGGTCGTTGAGCAAATCCACAAAGGCCTGCTTCATCTCATCCGGCTCATAGGGCCGGATTTCATCAAACGCTTTCAACTCATCACTTACCATAGGCTATTTGGATTAACGAAACTGATTCTCTACGATATCGGCCAGTACATCAGCCATGGTAAGACCTGCGGCGCGAACTTGCTGAGGAATAAAGCTGGTTGCGGTCATACCCGGTGTCGTATTTACCTCAAGCATAGAGATTTTTCCTTCTTTTGAGATGATATAATCAATACGGATAATACCGTTGCAGTGAAGAATATCATAGATATGGCTAGTAATCTTACCTACACGCTCTGCAAGTTCCTCAGACAGACGAGCGGGAGTAATCTCTTTCACTTGACCATTGTATTTGGCATCATAGTCGAAAAACTCATTATTTGTTACGACCTCAGTAATGGGGAAAAGGACAGTTTTCTCACTTGTCTTGTAGATTCCTTGGGTGATTTCTGTGCCATCAAGAAAACTCTCCACCATAACCTCCGGACTCTCCATCATGGCCTTACGAATGGCAGGAGCCAGCTGATCCTTATTCTTAACCTTCGACACACCAAAAGAAGAGCCGTCAGCTGCAGGCTTTACAAAACAGGGCATCCCTATACGCTCCTCAATCTCGTCGTCGCTGACCAATTCCTCGTAGCCCTTGCGAATAAGCAATGATTCAGCGACACTAACACCATAGCCACGCAGATATTGGTTCAGTACGAACTTATCGAAGGTCAAAGCCTCTACCAACACGCTGCTGGTGCTGTAGGGCATCCCTATGAGATCAAAATAGCCCTGAAGCAGACCGTTTTCACCAGGTGTCCCATGTATAGTAATATAAGCATAATCAAACGTCTTTTTCTTTCCATCCTCCTGGAAAGAGAAATCGTTGCGATCAATCTTTGTTGTAGTTCCGTCTGGTAATTCCACATGCCAGTCAAGGCCTTTGATGTCTACAATATATACTTGATACCGATCCTTGTCGAAAAAGGAATAGATACCTTGTGCCGAACGTAAAGACACGTCGTGCTCAGATGAGTCGCCACCGCAAACGATGGCAATCGTTCTCTTCAAATTGCTCATTTTTATATCTTACTATTTTACTTTTATATATCTTCTCCATTTATCTATCAGCATCGCCATATCGTCTGGCCATTCCGATGTGAAGTCCATCTGCTGCCCCGTGACAGGATGAACGAAACCCAGGGTGCGAGCATGCAGTACCTGACGAGGGCAGAGCTTGAAACAATTCTGGATGTAAGCCTTATAGCTGGCAGTCCGTTCACCTCGCAGGATCTCCGTACCACCATAGCGTTCGTCGCAGAACAATGGATGCCCGATGTGTTTCATGTGGGCACGAATCTGATGTGTACGTCCAGTCTCTAGCACACATTCCACCAACGTCGTATAACCATAGCGTTCCATCACCCGGTAGTGCGTTACGGCTGGTTTGCCAATCTCAGAATCGGGAGGAAACACATCCATCCGTAAACGGTCTTTCGGATCACGTCCGATATTTCCCTCAATACGGCCTTCGTCTTCCACGAAATTTCCCCACACAAGGGCATTATAGCTTCGGTGCGTCGTCTTGTTGAAGAACTGTTTCCCCAGCGATGTCTTTGCGTCAGGTGTCTTTGCCACGACAAGCAATCCACTGGTGTCCTTGTCAATACGATGGACGAGCCCCACCTCCGGATCATTCGGATCGTAACTCTCGAGGTCTTTCAGGTGCCAGGCAACTGCGTTCACCAGCGTACCGCTGAAATTACCACAGCCTGGATGAACCACCATTCCTGCCGGTTTATTGATAACCATCAGAACCTCATCCTCGAACACCACGTCAAGAGGGATATCCTCTGGTTCAATGGTCGTATCATAATGAGGACGATCAAGCATGAGCGTAATCACATCACCAGGACGCACCTTATAATTACTTTTCACGGGCTTTCCATTCACATGGATAAAGCCTGCATCAGCCGCTTTCTGGATACGGTTACGACTGGAATGCTGTTGGTGTTCTGATAAATATTTGTCGATACGGACAGAGTCCTGACCTTTATCCACCTCCATTCGGAAGTGTTCATATAGCATGCCCGGTGTACTGTCTCCCTCAAGTCCAGAGCCGTTCTCGTCAGCCATCAAATCAAGATCATCATCGACATATTCCATCATTCAGCAGCCTCCTCCAGCTCATCAGTTTGCCCGCTTTGCATCATCTTATATTCCGGCTCAATGTCGTCGATTTCTTCATCCAACTCATAGGTACCGCTACCAACAAGTAATGTAAGCGGCGATTCAATCGAAACATAATCACCCGTAGAGACCCTCCGCCCACGACAAAGGATGCCATAAACCCAATCTTTCTCACCAGAGACGTACTGCGGAGGCAGTAGTTTGAATCCCAGCGCCGTCAACTTTGCTTCTGCCTCACGAAAACTAGAGTTGTCGACCACATCAGGGATTGCAAATGTAGGCGACGAGGGCGAATTAACAGTCACATAGACTACGTGACCTTCCTTCACAAAGGCCCCCGGGTTAGGGCTCTGTGCCAGGATGCTATTAGCGGCGAATCGCTTATTATAGCCAGAGTCACTCACCATAATACGCAAGCCATCACTTTCTATCAGACTGCGGGCATTGGCATACAACATACCTTCTAGCTTGGGAACTCTCACACCTTCACCATGATGGGTATAAGCGTCTAGTCCATATTTCACAGCTAATCCAAGGACAAGCACTACGAGAGCCATAGCCAGAAGATTGCCCCAAAGGAAAAGACTTGCAAACTTACCGAAGAATTCTTTTGCTTTCATTCCTTGTTATCGTTTTCAACTGCAAAGATACTACAAACCGAGCGAAAAACCAAAAAAAGCCTTATAAAAAAACAGAAAGAAGCAAAGATTATATCTTGCCTCTTTCTGTTTTAACCAATTTTGCCTTATGATGCGCTAATTTTACTTTCCGTGATGCTCATCAGAAACTGTTAACTTCTTGCGACCCTTAGCACGACGTGCAGCCAGTACGCGACGACCGTTCTTGGTTGTCATTCTCTCACGGAAGCCGTGCTTGTTCACGCGACGGCGGTTGTGGGGCTGAAATGTTCTTTTCATTGCTTTATACTTATTTTATTCGTTATTATTTATCGATTTGGGCTGCAAAATTACTCATTTCTTTTGAATTACGCAAGTTTTCTGTGAAAATTAGCACAACTTTTTGCGTTTTTTTCCAAAAAAGCAGAGATTTCACGAATAAAATAAGTAACTTTGCAGCCGAAAACGAAACAATAGTAACATTTTTAGGTATATGATTAATTCACAAGACATTAAAAAAGGCACCGCCATTCGCATGGACGGTGGTATTTGGGTTTGCATTGATTTCCAGCACCGCAAGCCAGGCAAGGGTAACACCATCATGATCATCAAGGTAAAGAACGTTTCTGACGGACGTGTGTTGGAGCGCCGCTTCAATATCGGTGAAAAACTGGAAGATGTTGTCATTGAGCGTCGTCCTTATCAGTATCTCTATGAGGACCAGTCTGGACGTATCTTCATGAATCAGGAGACATTTGAGCAGATTCCTATCGATAATGAACTCGTTATCGGTCATGAGTACATGAAGGAGAGCGATATCGTGGAAGTTGTCAGCGACACCACCGATGGTACGATTCTCTATGCCGAGATGCCTGTAAAGACCGTGCTCCGTGTAACCCATTCTGAGCCCGGTATCAAGGGTGATACCGCAACGAACACCCTGAAGCCTGCAACACTTGAGACGGGTGTTGAGGTTCGCGTTCCCCTATTTATCAACGAAGGCGACCTGATTCAGGTAGATACTCGTGACGGCAGCTACCTGCAGCGCGTTAAGGAATAATGAAATACTCGATTATCGTTCCTGTCTTTAATCGTCCTGACGAAGTGGACGAACTACTCGAAAGCCTATCTAATCAAACACAGAAGGACTTCGAGGTCATCATCGTGGAAGACGGATCGGTAAAGCCTTGCAAGGATGTTTGCGATAAATACGCAGACATCCTTGCTTTGCATTATTACAACAAGGAGAACAGCGGGCCAGGACAGAGCCGCAACTACGGAGCCGAGCGAGCCAAGGGCGAGTATCTGCTGATACTTGATTCCGACGTGGTTTTACCTGCTGGCTATATCGAAGCAGTCAGTAAGTCGCTGGAGGCCAGCCCTGCAGAAGCTTTTGGCGGCCCTGATGCAGCCCACCCGTCATTCACCCCTGTACAAAAGGCCATCAGCTACTCGATGACTTCATTCTTCACGACAGGCGGCATCCGCGGAGGGAAAGCCAAGCTCGACAAATTCTACCCTCGCTCGTTCAACATGGGCATCCGCAGAGATGTCTACCTTGCATTAGGCGGCTTCACTAAGATGCGCTTTGGCGAAGACATTGATTTCTCTTACCGTATCGTCGAGGCTGGTTATCGGCCACAATTGTTCCCCAATGCGTGGGTTTGGCATAAACGTCGTACAGACTTCCGGAAATTCTTCCGTCAGGTTTATAATAGTGGTATCGCGCGTATAAACCTCGAAAAGCGCCATCCTGGCACCTTGAAGCTGGTGCACTTGCTGCCTACCGTCTTTACCATTGGTGTCATAGCCTTGACACTGCTCTTTGTCGGCGGACTGATGCTCAGCAGCTTTGGTTCTCCAGCAACCAAACTCCAAGGACGCACGCTCTGCCAGCTGTCTATGCTGCCATTGGCACTTTACGCCCTACTTATCTTTACCGACTCAAGCATCAAGAACAAAAATCTCCACGTCGGGCTACTCTCCATCCCAGCAGCCTTTGTCCAGCTGATGGGTTATGGACTTGGATTCATCGAATCGTGGTGGAAACGGTGCGTCAGAGGCCAAGACGAATTTCAGGCATTCGAAAAAACATTCTACAAATAACAATAATAAGAACTTTAAATTTTAGCTATGGAAAAACTTAACATCAATCAATGGGCGGAAGAAGACCGTCCGCGTGAAAAAATGGCTAGTCTCGGTGCCGATGCGCTGAGTAATGCCGAGTTGCTGGCAATCCTTATCGGCTCGGGCTCTACGAAAGAGAGTGCCGTAGAACTGATGAAACGGCTTTTGTCTGATTGTAACAACAATCTGAACACGTTGGGCAAGATGACGATTCGTGAGCTCTGCCAATATAATGGCATCGGTGAGGCAAAGGCCATCTCTATCCTTGCTGCGTGCGAACTGGGTAAACGAAGACAGATGGAGTCTCCAGAGGAACGTCCTGATCTCGGCACGGCCACTCGCATCTACAACCACATGCATCCGGTGCTACAGGATCTGGATGTAGAGGAATTCTGGGTCCTGCTGCTCAACCAACATTACAGACTCATCAAGAAAGTGCGCATCTCTCATGGCGGCATCACCGAGACCTCTGTTGATATCCGCATCATTATACGTGAAGCCGTCCTCGCCAACAGTACCATCCTTGCCGTATGCCACAACCATCCTTCAGGCAACCTTACACCCAGTAAAGCTGATGACGAACTGACAAAAACCATCAGACAAGCATGTGGTCTGATGCGCATCCACTTCCTCGATCATATCATCATCACCGACGGACAATACTACTCCTACCATGAGCTAGGTAAATGCTAACAAAATACAAATAGCTCGCTTTACCGAAAATAGATGCCGATTCGTTGAAAGGATTTTCACGGATCGGTTTTTCGTCGTACCTTTGCATCGTCAAACAGGAAAAGTTAGTTTTTTCATACATTAGATTAGGCTATTGTTAGTTTTAATTGGTTAGAATTATTAAGGGCGCAGGGATGCGCCCTTAATAATTTTGCAAAATCAATAGATTAGATGTTGACCGGCATTAATCGGTATTTCGACACCATTCAATTGCTGGCTGGACATAATAATGCCGTATATGATATCCGCTACTTCTGCAGGCTTTAGGAGTTTCTTCAGAGGATGGGCTTCTATCATTTGCTCCAATTGAAAGTCTTCAACTTGTCCAAATGGCGTTGCCATATAGTCAGGAAGAATGCAATTCGACGTTATGTTAAAACGTCCGTATTCCTTGCTGATACATTTAGACAATTGTCTTATGTAAGCCTTTGTTGCAGTATAGACCGAGAATCCTGCCGGGGGAACGTCAATAAGATACGAAGTTAAGATATTGACAATTTTCCCATACTTTCTCTTCCTCATCCCAGCCAAACAAGCTTGATTAATCTTAATGAATGGAATAATGTTTTCATGAAACGATGTTTCAAAATCAACGAAATCTGTCTTATGGAAGTGGGTTCCCTGCGCCTTTCCCGAATATACATTATTGATTAAGACATCGACAGGTACTCCAGATAACAGGTCGACAAATAGATCGACACCTTGATTATCACAATAATCGACTTTGTATGATGAAACATTGCAGAATCTAGACATCAACTCCTCTGCATTTGCTTTCTTGCTACAGAAAGTAAAGCCCACGTGGTTATCTTTTCCCATTGCGAATTTCTCAACAAGAGCCCTGCCTAAACCGGAGGATCCGCCTGTAATCAATATGTTCATAACATAATTATCTGTTTAGCAATCCAATCTGAACGTGTCCCTTAGCCACCATTTCTGGCTTCTCTGCACCTAATCTACGAAATTTCAGATTGTATTCTATCGTATTCACTGCCGTAGAAACAGTTTCCACCCTCGCCTCTAATTGGATGTCATCGCCAAGATATACAGGTTTATGAAAGCTGATATCCTGTGACAGTATCATCACATCCCTTGCAGGGAGAAGCATCCCTACGAAATGAGAGACAAATGCATTCAGGATATTGCCGTACATCACCTTTCCCGTAAAGCCCCTTTCTTCGGCATACATCTTATCTGTATGCAATGGATTGTAATCATTACTGCACCTTTGAAAGCTATAATACACCTCTGGTGTCACCTTATAGACAAACTTGATCATTTCCGATTTGTCCACTAATTCTTCAATCGTCATAGGTTGTCAAATTATAGTATAAATGTGATAATTCATTGAGAAGTTACAATCGTTACTTAATTAACACTTTCTTCCCCTCCTTTATATATATTCCTTCAGCAACTTTAGCTCCATAATCGTTTTTGTCAATCATCTTACCAGACAAATCATACATTCTAAAACTGGTTCTTGGTCTTTGGACTCTATTAATATCAGTATTAATGACACCATTACCCAAGTTCTTAATTTGACAGTCAGACAACGGTATTTCCCAGAAATACAATCCTGCCAATTCCATATCTACCCGTTCGTTGCTATCATCTAGAAAAAAATAAACACCTTCAGCGTCAACAACCCAACGGCTACCTGCGCCAGTTGCGAGGAAATCCCCATCGACATAAATATTAAAGTTGCCATCCCGATTTACGAAAGCAATACGATGCCACTCATTTTCACTTATATAGCCATAATAACCCATCTCGGCAACCCCTATCTGGTGGTTGGAAACAAAGATATCTGCATCATCAAGATTTGACATAGAAGTTTGGATAAGCGCATTGAATGATTCTGCATCTCTCTGTTTTATATCCATTATTATGGTATAGTTATTCTTTGCTTTTCCATCATCCAGAACAAGTTTTAATCCTGTATCGTGAGGAATGGAAATTGCCTTATCACCCGCATGGATACCAGCCACTGGAAAAATACCAGCCTGATCCATGCTACTCCTTATGACGACTTCGCCACTTTCAATACTAACGGGAAGGAGATCTGCGTAATCCTTTTGGCAAGAATAAAGTGGATTATCACTATCAAAAGTCCAGTAGGCATAAGGTTTTGGATATTCATCAGACAATTCGGATAATGTAGAGAACATTCCCACTATTGGATGGGAAGCATTATCGTATGAATCGTAAGCTTTTACCTCAAAAAGATAATTTGTATTCGCGTTCAGACTATCAATCGTGCATACCAACGTGTCTGGCATATCCGCATTCAAATAAAACTGCGAGAAAAAGAATCTTTCAGCTATTAGTTGACCTTCCTTTGTGATTTTTACACCATAGCGAAAGACACAATCATTATCCTTCGCTTGAGGGATTAATAGTTTGATTTCATTTACACCAGATTCTGCATCAAGTACAGTTCCGTTGGGGAATGAGGGAGCGGGTGCCCCATTTCGGAGGATTCGCCCCAAAGGATTGTCATCTCTATCGCGAATATCACCGTATTCAAACATACTTCCATCAAAGGGAGCCTTTATTATCCAACGGTTGTTGTTCCCTATTTCCTGGTTTCTGTAAGTATCATAACGACGTATCTCAATATTTCCATTATCCTGCTCACTGACGATTAACCCTTCCGTTACTCTCACAAAGTATTTAGGATGTATACCAACATCCACGGCGCCTGGATTAATCTCAGAATAAGTTGATGTCCCAGTCCCAACAACTGTATAATAATTTTCTCTTGGAGAGTTTGGGTTTACACCCTGATGAATGCACCTAGGATCACCTAAGGGGTAATGGGTATGTCCGCAAAAGACAATACACTGCGGATATTTATTAAGAATCGGGTTTAATCTAGACGTACTCCAATCATCACCTTCGAACTCTGCCCATGAGCCATAGCAAGTATACTGGGGCGGGACATGGGTAAATACAAATATCGGTTTGTTTGGACATTGTGAGGTAGCACGTTCCAAGTATGTTTCTAGTGTGTCCAATGTCTCAGGAGGATAAGATTCAATACTACTATTGGGATTAGATGTATCATTACAGCTTACTCCAAGTTGGCTTAGCGTAATAAATGGATAGCCTTTAATAACTCGATAAGTGTGTAGAGGATAGTCTTCGCCATTATTAAATGGCCTTAATGACTCCTCATAGTTTTTCTTTCCATCTACAGAGAACATATCATGGTTTCCCAACATTAGGACGATATCATCAACAGAATTCTGATAGTTATTACTATCTTCAAATACACTGATCAATTTCTCATATTGATCTGAATAACCATAATTTGTAAGGTCTCCTACAACGAAGAGTGCATCAAGAGAGCCTGTGGAAGTAAGATTTTTCAATGTCCTTGACGTTTTTACTATAGCCCCCTCACCTGCATGATTTTCAAAATGGGTGTCCGAAATAACACCGAAAGAAAGTTTGGCTGTTTTTTGGCCAAACATGGAGAACGGCACACAAAGGTACAACAACACCATTAAGCAATTCTTTTTCATTTACATTACTTATTATTAGTATCAAAAAATAACAAGTGTGCGCAAAAGAATGCCAATACTCCCGTAAAAAAGGGCGCAAAAAAGCGTGGCCACTCTTATTGCGCTTAGCTGAGGGGCGAGCCTAGGAAATGGAACCCCTGATAACTCATAAGAATGCACCACGCTGTTATGCGTCTTACATAGCTAACTTTGTTATCTGGAAATGCCACTTTCAAGACTATCCCTTCACAATTATTCGTGTCTTATTCCAAATAGTTTCCTAGGCTCTTGGCTAAGCGCGAAATAATAGCTAATGCTTGCTAGTTCGGATTTCTCCCCGTAACCGGCGACAAAGATAAACATATTTTCTTAAACAAGCAAGAAAAAGAGAAAAAAAAGAAGCAGGAACCATCATGATTCCCACCTCTCCCACTTTCCATTTCCTAGGCTCAAGTGTTTGTATGTCCAAATTATCCGTGATTCATCTTAAAGGTCCTCGATATGATTGTTCATCCACTTAAGACGAACTTCAATCCAATTCTTAAGTTCTTCAACTTTTTCCATATAAACTTCTTTTACTCTCTCATCATCTGGATTCTGATCTTTCCCCAAAAGCTGGTTCCATTTTCTATTGTCTTCCGCTATTTTTTCTACAATACGATCTGCCTCTTTGTCTATCCTATCGTATATTTGCTGGCGGTTAAGATAATAATCTTTAAAGCGTTTTTTCACTTGAGATTCAAACGCAGGATCCATGAACAACCTGGTGTACCAAGATGCGGCATAGCGTACCCAGAACCCTTCTGGATTTTCATTACCGTTAAGAGATGTTCCTCCAAAAGCCCAATCAAAATCCCAAACAGGTCCCATCTTCAGCTTACCACCTTTTTCGAGATGCATATAACAACTGGTATAAAAGGCTGCATCATTGTTTTTCGAGATTTCATTGATGATATACCAATCCACGAAAGAATCTATATCCAAATATTTCCTATACCCCTCAGATTCATCTGCAAAGTCCTGCGAATATAAAGCCTGCTCTGCTGACAATACATATTCTTTCACATAGTTATATTCTTCAGTACCATACCCAACATTTGGATCCTTGATATTAACAGGCTGCTCTAGATGGAGCGTTCTGAAAGTAACATCATTACTACTGGATTTTGCATCAATCTCAAGCAAGAAACCGTCTTTGCCATTGTTTACTCTATTAGCTGAGAGCCTCATTTTTTCACCCATTTGGTAAATGCCATAGTATTCGTCGTTCAACCACAATTCCACAAATTCGGATCGAGATGTGTAATCCAACTTGCTCATTCTACTACTTATATATAAAGCTATATCATTTCTTAGAAGAGTCTTGTCATAGAAGTTACCAAGTAACACCCATGTCTTGCCAGCTGGCATATCAAGCAATGTGACTTTTAGTGGCAATTTGATGGCATAAGATTTTTTAGGGGCTTCATACCAATTCATATTTCCCCTGCCCTTAATCATCATTTCCCCTGAAAATTGTTCTGTATAATCTTCTCCGAAGATCGTCATCCGCGCACCATCTATATAATCAATTTTACTGTCAGGAGCTTGTCCGCCGGGAATAGAAACAACAACTTGAGGGAACACATCCGTAGCATGCTTTTCTTGATTTTCATTGTTGTCATCGACACATGATGACGAAGACAGAAAGAACAATGAGACGGTTGTTCCAACTAACATCCAGAGTCTCTTGAGCATTCTCATTTTTCTCATCCGATTACCAATCGTTTGAACAATATCTATGTCCTACAAATACCCAAAATCGGACGAGGTAATACCTAATGAACCTACAAATAGAAAAGCGGGGTATCTGGCTTCTGCCTGTTCGCTATTCGAGGCCTACCACAGCCTTTGGTTGTAAACAGACAGAGTGATACCCACGCCGACGGTATATATAGCATGTCCCTAAGGTGTGCTTGATGGCTTAAATTGCCATCTGCACACCACCGGGAACGGTATATACCTACCCGTAGCATCTACCCTGCAATGTCTTCGACAACCAATTCGAATGTGGTAGTTTCGAACAGCCAAAAACAAAGCGTCAGCGACGCATTCCAAAATGTAGTGCTCCCTCCCTTTGCCGCTCCAGCCTTATAAAAGGCGGCACGGCGTGAGTACTTTGACAAGCAAAGCGACCGTAGGGTCGAATGAGCAGGTGCAAAGATACTGCATTTTTCCGATAAAGAACATCAATAATGAGATAATTAACATATTTTTCTAAGGCATTATCATTTAAAATCCCAGAATCATTTGAAGGTTCGGGGATTTTTTCGTAAATTTGCGCCCGATTATGACACAAGAAGAGAAGACACAGATAGAGGAAAAGATCGTAGACGTGCTGAAAACGGTCTATGATCCGGAGATTCCCGTCAACATCTACGATCTGGGAATGATTTACAAAATCGATGTGAACGAAGACGCATCGGTGGATATCGACATGACATTCACGGCACCGAACTGTCCTGCTGCTGACTATATATTAGAAGATGTACGCACAAAGGTGGACAGTCTGGAAAGCGTAAAGTCGACGAACGTGAACCTCGTGTTCGAGCCTGCCTGGGACCAGAGCATGATGAGCGAAGAGGCACGTGTTGAACTGGGATTCGATTAACAACAGGTAAGTGTGAAGAATATCTATTTCCTCTCAGATGCCCATTTAGGGTCGCTGGCCATTCCCCATCAAAGGATGCAGGAAAGGCGGCTAGTGAGATTCCTTGACTCCATCAAGGAGAAAGCCGCTGCCATCTATCTTTTAGGCGACATGTTCGATTTCTGGTATGAATACAAATATGTAGTCCCCAAGGGCTACACCAGATTCCTCGGCAAGATTTCCGAATTGACAGACATGGGGGTGGAGGTTCATTACTTCACAGGAAACCACGACATCTGGGCCTACGGCTATCTGGAAAAGGAATGCGGGGTAATTTTGCATAAGCAGCCAGAGACGACCGAGCTATATGGAAAGATGTTCTATCTGGCACATGGTGATGGACTCGGTGACCCTGACAAGAAGTTCAAGGTGATACGTTCCGTATTCCATTCCAAATTCTGCCAGTGGGCTTTCTCCAACATACATCCACGCTGGGGTATGTGGTTTGGCTTGAACTGGGCCAAGCATAGCCGCATGAAGCGCCCAAACGGTGAAGAACCTGCCTATATGGGAGAGAATCGCGAGCATCTTGTGCTCTTTACAAAGAGATATATCCAATATCACTCCAATGTGGATTATTTCATTTACGGCCATCGCCACATCGAAGTAGACCTGCAACTTACAAAGAAAGCCCGCATGATCATCCTTGGCGACTGGATCACCCATTTCACCTATGTGGTATATGACGGTGAGCATCTGCTGATGTCGCAATATATTGAGGGCGAGAGCAAGCCATAACAGTCTAACTCACAAAAACAGATATGAACAGACATAAAATCGTAACATTCGGAGAACTCCTTCTCAGGTTTTCGAAAGCGGATCACCTTCGTCTGACACAGGGTGATACATTTACCAGCAAATATGGTGGCAGCGAAGCTAACGTAGCTGTATCGCTGGCCACATTAGGAGAAGACGTCACTTACATCACCCGACTACCCGACACCCCTGTAGGCCATGCTGGTGCGATGTGTCTGGCACAGTTAGGCGTCGACACTAGCCACGTGCTTTACGGCGGACAGCGTATCGGCACCTATTATTTCGAGCCTGCTGCCGGCATGCGTGCCGCCAAGGTAATCTATGATCGTGCCAACTCCGCATATTACGATTTGAGGCCTGGCATGATACCCTGGCGAGAGATTCTGAAAGACTGCGACTATTTCCATGTCTCAGGTATCACGGCTGCCATATCCCCGCATGCTGCCGAGGCAACCTTTGAGGCACTGGACATTGCCGACGAGATTGGCGTTACAGTATGCTTCGACATCAACTATCGCAAAAACCTCTGGAAATACGAGGGTGCGAATCCAAGGGAAACACTTAGCCGAATGCTGTCACACTGCGACATGATGTTTGGAGACGCCATCGAATTTGAATGGCTGAGCGAACACCCGCAACCACCGTTCACAGCTACTGATTCCAATTTCAAGATGCAGATGGATGAATACAGGGAGTGGTTCGACGAGCTGCACGAGCGATTCCCCCGTCTGAAGAACTGGATGATGGGTATGCGCAATATCGTCAACTCCAATCATCACACCCTGACAGGTCTGCTTTGGACAGAGGGAGAACTGCTACAGGCACCTATCATGGACATCCCCGACGTGGTGGATCCTGTCGGTGTGGGTGACGCATTTATGGGAGCTTGGCTGCATGCCCTCAGGTTGTATCCTGAAGACAAACAAAAGCAGCTGAACTACGCACTCGCAGCAGCTGCTTTAAAGAATACCATTCCTGGAGACTTCAACCTCTCGACAGAAGACGAGATTATGGAAGTTTTGGGGAATCGCTACTATTTCTTGTCATAGTTATTCTTCATCCACTCAAAGCGGGTATTGATCCATTCCTTCAGGTCTTGCACCTCATTCCAGTAAGAGCCCCATATATCAAAGTTCTTATAAGTATAATGGTATAAGGTGCCCCAACGATTCTCGTTCTCTATGACGGAATAGTGCAGATAGCTGGCATGATCGTTCAAGAACATGAGGATGTCATTCTTATGGCTATAGAAATAATCAAAACGCTCTTTTACCTTCGCAACGAAGACCGGGTCTTTCATCAGACGAGCATACCAGCGTGATTGAGACAGAAGGTCACCATAGGGGAATACCCACTTGATGTATTCATTGTTGTTCTCTTTCACGTTGCCGTATGCAATATCAAAGTCCCAGAGGGGTCCCATCTTCAACTTGTCGCCTCGCTTCAGATTGAAATAGGTACTGAAATTGAACATACAGTCAACGTTCAACGCTATCTCGTGAATCAAATACCAGTCAACAAACGAATCCATATCCAGGTACTTCTGCCAACCCTCATTAGGATCCGTAAAATTTGATGAGAAGAGAGCCGCATCAGCCTGATTCATGAATTCAACGATGTAGCTATAATTGGCATCATCGTACTGTATATCCTCCGGTTCCTTGATCTCCATATCCGATTCCACGTGTTGCGGACAGAAATAGACTATATCATCATAACGATCAGCCCACCTGTTGCACTCCAGGATAAAGCCATCGTCACCAACAGCAACGCGATGATTGGAAACCTTAATCTTTTCTGCAAGCAGATATGTACCATCATAACGGCCATTTATCACCACTTCCACGAAGTGGGAACCTGGCGTCCATTCCAGATTGCTGATCTTGCCCATATAGAACGACACGGCATTGCGAAGCATACTCTTGTCGGAATAGTTGGGTATCAGCACCCACGACTTGTCCTTATGCTCTCCCAACAGCGCAATCTTCTCATCGAACTTCAGACGATAAGGTTTCTTGGGACGACCCCATGAAGTATTACCCCTTCCTTTGATATGCACAGGAGCCTCTACCACGTCGCCGGGGCCACGGGTCCTCACGTCCTCTACTAGTCTGAAAGAAGCATTCAGATAGTAGTCCTTGGAAGTAACTTCCTGATTGCCGTCGATATTGATATACATGACGGGAAGTCCTGTGAAGGAATGGACAAACATCCGATAGCTGGTAGAACTCTCAGAGGTATGGACTGTAACCGTGACAGGCTTCGTGAAATCAAACATGCTCACGCCACTTTCAGCTTCCATGTCATCGATGGTGACAAGGGTACCGTCAAATGTAAAACGAGGAATCAGATATTTCTCATGCATGATTGCAGGAAGCCAACAATCAATAATGCTGTCGCCAACAATCTCACAAGCGATATTCTTTGTCAAATCAGAATTCTCTGTGGAAACGAACTCCATGGAGAGCAGTTTAGGCTCGACAGGAACGATCAGCGACTGTTCCAAGCTATCAAGCTTTGCCGCTAACGCATCACCTTCCAGTTTAACCCTTTCCAGCATTGCCTGAATGTCGGCATTGCGTTTGGCCTGTTCGCTATTATGCTTGCTAAGAGCATCGATTTTCCCTTGCATCGCAGCGTTAGCAGCCTGTCGCTGCTCAATACGCCTGTCATACTCTGATAGGTCTTCCTTACACGACACCAGGCATAACAGCATCAGAAATAGGAAAAGTATCTTTTTCATCTTTCTAGGATTAAAGTCTTTTATTATGCCATTGCGTCAAATTCACCCTTCAGCCAGTCCATGCGAGTGTTCAGCCAGTCCTCCATAGCATAGACACTGGTCTGGTAAAGCGCCCATACCTGATCACCAGCGATCAGGTCAGAGGAGAACGTATACCACTTATTATTATCTTCCTGAATCGCATATTTCAGGTACTGAGCCATATTGCTGACCTCTGTGATAATATCATTCTTGTGGCTATAGAAATAATCATAGCGCTCCTTCACCTTGGCCACGAATGCCGGATCCTCGAAGAGACGGGCATACCAGTCCACGTTCTTGATGACGAAGCCGCTGGGACTGGCACCCACGCTGAATGCCTTCTCGAAACCCCACAGCGGACCCATCTTCAGCTTTCCGCCGCGTGTCAGGTTCATCATGCAGTTGCTGCGGAAGGCACCGTCCTCGTTCTTTGAGATCTCATTGATCAGATACCAGTCCACGAACGAGTCGATGTCCATATACTTCTGCCAGCCATTTGACTCGTCGGTGAAGTCGGAGGAGAAGAGTGCATCCTCGGCGGTGGCGATGAAGTCGCTGACGTAAGCCACACCGGCATCAGACTGCGATGAGCTCGGGGCAATCACGCTCACGGCACTCTCCAGATGACTGGTGGTGAAAGAGGGGCCTGCCGCACTGGCACCGATGCCGAGCACGAAACCGTCGGAACCCACATTCACCCTGCCCTCCGAAGCCTCCAGATTCTCACCCATCAGATAGGTGCCGTAGTATCGGCCGTTCATCAGCAGATTGACATGATAGAAACGCGGGGTGTACTCCAGGGTACTGATACTGCCCAGGTAAAAGGCAGTCTGACTGTGGAGCATCGTCTTGTCGCTAGTGCTCGTATAGAAATCCCACGTCTTTCCGGCAGGGTCGCCAAACAGGGATACATTGTCGTTGAATATCAGCGAATAGGCATTCTTGGCCAGCTGCGGATCCTCATGGATGCGGGAATGATACCAATACACCGTTCCGGAGATCTTTATCTTTCCATTGGCCTGGGTGACGTAGCCGTTCTGGCTCGTGCCAGGCGTGGCGGCCAGCTTCAGTCTGCCGTTGACGAACTTTTCTGATGACTCAATGTCCTTATGATTGGTCGTCTCCAGCCATACCGTCGGCAGACCGGTGTAGGCACCCACATATACCGTGTAGTCCTTGATGGTCTTCGGGGTGATGATGCTCAGCACCACAGGCTGGCTGAAATCAATCTCGGAAACACCGCTTTCCACCTCTTCACCATTGATGGTCACAACGGAACCTTGGAAAGTAAAGCGTGGAATCAGGACCTTGCTACTTGTAATATTCAGGATTCTGCACTCCACCGCACTGTCGCCAATGATAGTGCACTTCACGTTTTCGATCAGTTGCAGAGGATTATCAGCAGCAACAAATTCCATGGAGAGCAACTTCGGTTCAACAGTGTTAAGGCTATCCTCCAGTTCTAGCAAGTGCTGACGTATCTTTTCGTTTTCCTCCTGACGTTTTCTTACCTCAGCCTCGAGTGCATCACTCTCTTTGTCGAGCCTTTCACTCTCTTTTTTGGCATCATCGTACTTCTCTTCAAGATTAGCACCTTCTTCTTCAAGACCAGTAAGCTTCTTTTCAATACCACTAAGGTCTGTGCTACATGAAATCAGGCCAATCAAGGCAACGGCTACAAAAACTAGTTTCTTCATCATATCACAAATACATTAATTTTACGTAAGACGCTGCAAAGTTAATCATTTTTTTGCATCCAATGCATCATTTATCGTAATTTTTCGTCTAAGGAGGCCAAATTTGCAGATAACCGCCTTCTTATATATAATAAGGTTCACGTTATGTGAAAAAATAAAGTAATAATTTTTTCTGCAATTCTGCCACCAATACTTGAAAATAGCATTATATAAAGCAAGATCGAGGTGGTGGCAGAATGGTGGTAAATGGCAGGAATCTTCTAAAAAAGCTACGAATAGACAGAAAAACTGCCAGAAAAATTTGGAAAATCGGAAAAAAGGTCGTATCTTTGTAGGCGAAAACGCTCCCATCCTTACAAGGAATCTGACGGGGAGTCACATACCTACAAACTCATAGTTATATACCGACAAAGCAACAGTTACATACCGACAAAGCAACAGTTACATACCGACAAACGCATAGTTACATTACGAGAAACTAGTTGTTTCCTACCGAGAAACAAAGTGTTTCCTACCGAGAAACAATCGGAAACAAATAATAAAAGATACACGATACAAGCAAATGAAACTGACATTAGTACTACGCGACAAGAAGAAAGCGCTGAAGGTATCCACGAAGACCATCGAGCGCTTCATCGAACGCATCCAGACTGACACCAAGGACCGTGCGGTGAGCCGCCGCCGCAAACAGCTGAAGAAGCTCGACTACATCGGGAGCTACGACAAACAGAACCCGCCACGGCTCGTCTATCCCAGCGCAGAGTTCGAGAAGGATGCCAACGACAACCTGCGCATGAAGACCTTCAACGGCGTGGTGGCACTTACCGTCGGCGGTCTGGAGAGTCCGGCAGACATTGAAGCCGTGAAGCGCGCGGCCCGGATCCTGCACTACACCCTCGCCGCCTTCACGGGAGCCTCGGGGGAGGAGGTGATCATCCTCGTGAAGATTGCCGCACAGGACGACACGGCTCCCACGGAGGAAGAGGCCGACGCCCTGTGCGAGAAAGGCCACCGACTGGCCTCCGCCCTCTATCAGGCCATCCTGCCGAAGACCGTCAGGCGAGAGAAGGCATCCGTCTCCAGCTGCTTCCTCATGCCGCTCGACGAACAGCCCTACTTCAACCCAAAGGCGATGGCCCTGCCCGTGAGCGAGAAGCCGGAAGCGTGGGAACAGTCACGAGACCTCGCGGACAGCCGCCACAGCACCGACAGCCTCGACGAGGAGATGGACGAGGACGCAATGGCCGTCAGCCAGGAGGCCCAGCGGCTCATGGACTTCCTGAATGCCCGCTACGAGTTCCGCTACAACACCATCATGGGCTATACGGAGCACAGGAGCCGCGACGACAGCCATCTGGAAGCCGCCTGGAAGCCCGTCGACGACCGTTCGCTGAAGGGGCTGACGATGAAAGTGCGACTCAGCGGCATCGATGCCCGCGAGAACGACGTGCGCCGCTACGTGCAGTCGGACATGATCACAGCCTACAACCCCATCGGCGAATTCCTCTGGGAACAGTACAACAAATGGGACGGCAAGGACCACATCCGACAGCTGGCAAGAACCGTGCCCACGAGCAACCCCCACTGGGAAGACTGGTTCTACACATGGTTCCTCGGCATGGTGCGCCAGTGGCAGGAGACGAATCTCGCCAAATACGGCAACCAGGCCGTGCCGCTGCTCATCTCCAAGCAGGGATGGAACAAGACCACCTTCTGCGAACAGCTGCTGCCGCCGAAGCTGAGATGGGGCTACACGGGCAACCTGCAGATGGACGACAAGAAGCAGGTGCTCCAGCAGATGGCGCAGATGCTGCTCATCAACCTCGACGAGTTCAACCAGATCTCACCGCGCATACAGCAGGGATTCCTGAAGAACCTGATCACCCTCTCGTCTGTCAAGATAAAGCGCCCCTACGGCAGACACGTGGAAGACTTCCCCCGCCGCGCCTCGTTCATCGCCACCACTAACCAGGCCGATGTGCTGGCAGACCCATCAGGCAGCCGCCGTTTCCTCGGCGTGGAGCTGACGGGTCCCATCGACGTGAGCACGCCGCCCAACTACGAGCAGCTCTACGCCCAGGCCATGCGCGCCCTGCACCAGCATAACCACCCCTACTACTTCGGCCCCGCCGAGATCAAGCAGATCATGGCGAGTAACAGCAAGTTCAGCGTCAAGACGGCTGCCGAGCAGTTCTTCTTCGACTACTTCGAGCCCACGGACAACGAGGAAGAAGGCGAGTGGATCAGTCCTACCGCCATCTTCAATTTCCTAAAAGGAAAAGTGGGTGTCAGCATGCTGAAGCCGATGGCCGTTTCCGCCTTCGGACGCAGACTTTCCGCCATACCTGGCATCAAGAAAGACGAGAACAAATACGGAACAATCTACTTGGTAAAGCGAAAAAAATCCTGATTTTCGCTATTTACTGCCACCAGAGACGATTCTGCCACCACCACGGAATACCTGCATTTAAAGGCATTTCCAAAGGTCGGTGGCAGAATGGCAGTAAATTCCCAAAATCATTGCAACAGATTCTCTTCACACCATGTCCAGCCCCCTGTTACGCTCATCCACCTGTTATTTTTTGGGGATTTTTCTTTGTTATCCGCAGGATTATTTATACCTTTGCACACGAAATATTGTTTTGACAATAAAAAACTGCTTTACAGAATCAACTAAAATAATACAATATAATTAAATTAAGAAGAAATGAAAAGAACTTATGTGTGGATGCTGGCTGCCGTCATGTTGTGCAGCCAAATTGTGCTGACATCTTGTGATTCAGCAGACAATCCTGTTCCGCAGCCCGAGCCAACCCAGAAACTGGTGCTCACGGGCGATGCTGCCGTAGAATGGACAAAGAATCATCTGGATTCCCTCGTCAATGTTTATCTTGCCGACTGTGGCAACAAGGTAGACCCTGATGCCAGTCGTGCGCTGCTCTCGTGCATCGGCTATACAGGTCTAAATGTCATTGACTATCTGGCTGCGGGCGACCTGATCGACAGCGTGGCCTTTGTCCGCCTGATGGACCGTGCCATTGAGGCCGGTAACAAGACCATTGTCTATACGATGGGCATGAGCGGCTGCGGTAAGTCGGCTGGACTGAGGAATAATCCTACACTTCAAAAACAGGCCAATGAGGCCGGCGTAGTGTATGATGCAGCCTTCTTTACGACGAATGATTTCGACAAACTGATAAAAAAGAGTAATGACAAGGGACTGACTCCCACGCTTGTCTATGTCTATAATGATGCTGAAACGGGCTTTACAAACTGTGTAAAACGCCTGATAAAAACCAACCGCGTCATTCCCTATCCCACCTATGTGATGTTCTTTCCTTTCTATAAGGGTCGCATCGAATATATGGAGGAACACTATCCTGACATGACTATCCACTGTCTTGACAACAGCCATAACAGTGGCGGTAACGAGGTCAGCAAAGAAGATGCCAAGAAATGGGACTACACGATGGATGCCGACATGCAGAACAAACTCTACAAGATTATGTGGCAGTATATTCTCTCTGGCGACATGACCGACGAGCAGATTACTGCTGTTCAGAAACCCGAACGTATGTAGAAGTGATGTTTATGGAAAAATCGATTTTGAGACTTTGGATGGCAGCCTTCTGCTGCGTGACTGTTGCCTCTTGCTCCGTGAGCGAGGATAATCCAATCAGCGATCCCGGACAGGGGGAGAAATCCAAGAGCATCGTCATCCTCTACGATAACGATGCCCACTGCCAGATCGACGGCTACACCCACCTGGCAGGTCTGCGCGATGCCATTCTGGCTGCCGACACCGCCTACGTGGGCATCACGTCGAGCGGCGACTTCATTAACGGCGACGTGGCTGGTACCCTCTCGCGCGGACAGTATATCGTCGACATCATGCGCACCGTAGGCTACACGGCCATCGCACCGGGTAACCATGAGTTCGACTTCGGCACGGATCGTCTGTTCGAACTGATACCCCAACTGGGGGCTCCCGTGGTCTGCTCCAACCTCTACAAGGTAGGAGCCGACAGTCCCGTATGCCGTACCTACACCATCAGCAGCTTCGGAGAGAAGCGCGTGGCCTTTGTGGGTGCCACAACGCCAGAGGCGATGGAGGCAGAGGCATATTCATTCTACGACAAGAATGGCAAACAGACCTACGACCTGCGTACCGATAAGGTGTTCGACCTGGTACAGCAGTCAGTCGACTCGGCACGCAATGCCGGGGCCGACTACGTGGTGGTACTGGCACACCTCGGCGAGGCTACCTCTACAACGGGCGTTGACTCGCACACACTCATCAGCAAGACCCACGGCATCGACGTGCTGCTCGACGGCCATACTCACTCCGTGGTGGCTCACGATGCTGTAAACAATGCCCAGAACCAGTCGACAGGCGTGACCCAGACCGGCACGGGCTTCAAGTATATCGGCAAGCTGGTCATCTCGCCAGAAGGCAAGATATCCACCGAGCTCGTACCCATCAGTGACGTGCCCTACACCAACACCCACGTGACAGCTACCACCGACAGCGTGAAGACACTGATGCACCGCGAGACTGACCGCGTGATTGGCAAGTGCGACTTCGACCTCATCATGCGTGATGCCAATAATGTGCAGCTCCCGCGCAAGGGGGAGAGCAACCTGTGCAACCTCGTGGCCGATGCTTTCCGCCTACGTACTGGTGCCGACATCGGCCTTGTCAACGGCGGCGGTATCCGCAATGGTATACCCGCCGGCACCCTCACCTACGGCAGTGCCATCAGTATACTGCCCTTCTACAACGTGACGTGCACGATAGAGGCTACGGGCGAGATGATTGTCAATATGCTCGGAAAGTGCATACAGAAGTATCCTGAGGAGGACGGCAACTTCCCACAGATGTCGGGCATGAAGTACACCGTACACACCACCAGCCACACCGTCAGCGACGTGACGGTGCTGAACCGCGAGAACGGCAAGTACGAACCCATCGTGGCTGACAAGACTTACACCATCGGTGCCTCCGACTACTACGCTTCAGGTTTCTATGGAACTCTGACGAATGCCAAGCTCGTCGGGCTGACCACGGATCAGATATGCAAGACCCTAGCCGACTTTATCGAGCACAACCTCGGTGGCGTGGTGGGCGAAGACTACCGCCAGCCGCAGGGGCGCATCACCTTCGTAGAAGATTAAATCGGAGTATCGCAGCGTGCCCGATGCCTGTTACTAAAAAAATCCCGCTCAGACAAAGAGCGGGATTTTTCTATTAGGGAACAATGTGAAAAAACTACTTCAGCAGATTCATGGTGTCGGTAGCAATCATCAGCTCCTCATCTGTAGGAATGACAACCACCTTCACCTTGGAGTCGTCGGCGGAGATAACGGCTTCCTCGCCACGGACATTGTTCTTCGACTCATCGAACTTGATGCCGAGGAACTCCATGTTCTTGCAGACCTCAGAGCGCATGCCAATCTGGTTCTCGCCGACACCGGCGGTGAACACCACGACATCGAGGCCACCCATGGCAGCAGCATAGGCACCAATATATTTCTTAATGCGATAGAAATACATGTCCTGGGCCAGCTGTGCACGAGCATCACCCTTCTTAGCTGCATTCTCCACGTCGCGCATGTCACTAGAGCCGCCTGTCACGCCAGCCACACCACTCTTCTTGTTGAGCAGATTCGACATACCGTCGGCATCGAGGCCCAGTTTCTTCTCAATGAAAGTCACTGCACCACCGTCGATATCGCCGGCACGGGTACCCATCATGAGACCCTCCAGCGGCGTAAGACCCATGGACGTATCGATACACTTGCCGTCGACCACTGCAGCGATAGAGCCACCGTTGCCCACATGGCAAGTTACCATCTTGGTGCCCTCTGCGGGAATACCCAGGAACTCACAGGCACGGGCAGAGACATAACGGTGAGAAGTACCGTGGAAGCCATAGCGACGAATACCATACTTCTCATACAACTCGTAAGGGATGGCATACATGAAAGCCTTGGGAGGCATGGTCTGGTGGAAGGCAGTATCAAACACACCCACCTGAGGCAGACCAGGCATCAGCTCCTTCACGGCATTCACACCCTTCAGGTTTGCCGGGTTGTGCAGCGGCGCAAGGTCAGAGCACTCCTCGAAGGTCTTCAGCACCTCATCAGTGAGGATAACAGACTTATTGAACTTCTCACCGCCGTGCACCATACGATGGCCTACGGCATTGATCTCGTCAAGACTCTTGATAACACCAATTTCGGGATCAGTAAGCAGGGAGAAGATAAACTTCACGCCCTCGGTATGCTCGGGGATGTCGTGCATAATCTGCTTCTTTTCGCCATTGGCCAGCTTTACCTTTACGAAAGCGCCGTCGAGACCGACACGCTCAGCACCGCCGCTGGTCATCACACTCTTGTCGTCCATGTTGTACAGAGCATACTTGATAGACGACGAGCCACAATTCAAAACAAGGATTTTCATTGTCTTACTTTTTTTCCTTTTTACCTTTTTACTTTTTTACTTCTTAGCGTCCATTGCCTGACAAGATGTGATGGCAATCATATAATAGATATCATCGACAGAACAACCACGAGAGAGGTCGTTAACAGGACGAGCAATACCCTGGAGCACCGGACCGATAGCGATGGCATCACCCAGACGCTGCACCATCTTATAGCCGATGTTGCCTACCTCGAGGTTCGGGAACACGAGCACATTGGCCTTACCGGCGATATCAGAACCAGGAGCCTTCTTGGCACCTACAGAGGGAACGAGAGCGGCATCAGCCTGAAGCTCACCATCAATTTTCAGCTCTGGAGCCATCTCCTTAGCCAGACGCGTAGCCTCAATCACCTTGTCGCAAACCTCGTGCTTGGCACTGCCCTTGGTAGAGAAACTCAGCATAGCCACACGTGGATCCTCGAAACCAGCCACAGCCTTAGCCATCTGAGCCGTGCAGACTGCAATCTGTGCAAGCTGATTAGCATCGGGCATCGGGGTTACAGCCACATCGGCTACTACAAGCACACCATCCTCACCATACTGCTTCTGCTTGGAAATCAGTAGCAAGCCACCACTCACGCAAGTGATGCCAGGCTGGCACTTGATAATCTGAAGGGCAGGGCGCAGGGTGTCACCTGTCGTAGAGAGTGCACCAGAGATCTGACCATCTGCACCCTCGGTCTTAATAATCATACAACCCAAATAGAGTGGGTTCTTAATCAGTTTACGAGCCTCCTCGATGGTCATTCCCTTAGATTTACGAATCTCTGCCAGCTTCTCTGCCAGTTCTTCGCTCTTGTCATAGTTCTCCGGGTCAATCAAGGTTGCCTTACCAATGTTCGTCAGACCTTTTTCCTTTGCCAAAGCCTCAACCTTAGCGGGGTTACCAATCAGGATGATGTCTGCGAGGTCATCACCAAGTGCCTTATCGGCTGCACAAAGTGTACGTTCCTCCTCTGCTTCGGGGAGTACGATGCGCTGCTTGTTACTCTTAGCACGTGCTACAATTTGACTTAATAAATCCATAATTTACTTCTATTATAATTTGTTTTTAGATTGTCTTTTGTCACATTGAGATTGCAAAAGTAATAAAAATAATCCGAATGCCCTAGACTATTCGGATTATTTTTCATTATTTTAAATGAAAACCTTTACGTATTTACTCCAACTCTTTCGTCAGGATGCTTTCAAGTTCCTCGGCGGAGAGTCGCAGACGGAACTCACCTCTGATCGCCACGGAGATTCCACCCGTCTCCTCAGACACGACAACAGCCAGAGCATCACTCTCTTGCGAGATACCCATCGCGGCACGATGACGAAGTCCTAATTCCTTGGGAATGTCGAGGTCATGGCTCACTGGCAGAATACATCCCGCAGCCTTGATACGTTTCTTAGAAATAACCATCGCTCCGTCGTGCAAGGGCGAATTCTTGAAAAATATGTTTTCTATCAAACGTTGATTAATGTTGGCATCTATCACATCACCCGTCATCACTATCTCATCCAATGGCATACCGCGTTCAATGACAATCAAGGCGCCGACTTTACCCCTACTCATATTCATCGACGACATCACAATAGGCATAATAGTTTCTTTCACCCCTTTTCGATCTTTATCGCGGCCTTTGGAGAAAAAGAAGCGCCTTAAAGCCCTCATCCGCTGATGGGCTCCAAGATTATAGAGAAATTTTCGGATATCTTCCTGAAACAATACGATCAAGGCTATTACACCTACGCTGACCAATTTGTCGAGGATCGAGCCTAATAAGCGCATCTGAAGTACCTGGGAGACAAACAACCAAGTGATTATAAACACCATGATGCCGATGAACACATTCAATGAGCGCGACTCCCGCATCAGCCGGTATATATAGTAGAGCATCAGCGCTACAAGCAGAACATCGATCAGATCTTTGATTCCAAATACGAAGAACATCCTTATAACGATTTATCCATTTAATGACTTCACCAATTTCACTGCGTCTACCGCCTCCCTTACGTCATGGACACGAAGTATCGAGGCGCCTTTCATCAGAGCAACCGTATTAAGTACAGCAGTACCATTCAGAGACTCGTTGGGCGTACAGCCCAACTTCTTATATATCATAGACTTGCGTGACACACCGATCAAAAGCGGCAAGTCCATCACTTGCAGTCTTTCCAGTTCATTCATGACCTGATAATTCTGCTCCAGCGTCTTACCGAACCCGAAACCAGGGTCCAAGATAATATCTTTGACACCATAATCGCGCAACTGCTGTACCTCTTTGGAGAAGCACAGAAGTATCTGACGTATCGTTGGTTGAACAGACATTAATATATAAGGTACGCGCAGGCGAGAAACCATTCGGAACATATCGGCATTACCTTCACTCACATCATTCACAATCCCAGCACCGAACTCCTCCACGGCCATTCTGGCAACATCTGGCCGAAAAGTATCCACTGAAATCACAGAATACGGCAATTCTCGACGAATGATATCCAAGCCGAAGCGAAGCCTGTCCATCTCCTCGGATTCTGAGACTTCAGAAGCATCGGGCCGCGTAGAGTAGGCTCCTACGTCGATGACAGCACCACCTTCCGAAACGATCTGGTTCGCTCGTTCCACAATCTCCCTTTCCGTCTGTACCCTACTTCCTGCATAAAAGGAATCGGGCGTGACGTTCAAGATGCCCATTACCTGAGGCTCGCTGAGATCCATCAGCCGCCCACCTATATTGAGTGTATAGTCCATTTGTGTGCAAAGTTACAAAAATAATTGCGAATTAAGAACCATGAATTGAGATTTTTCACTACCTTTGCACCAAAATTAGTGAAGATTATGGATATCAAGGAACTATATCAGCTCTATCAGCAACATCCGTGTATCACAACCGACAGTCGTGATTGTCCTAAAGACAGCATCTTCTTGGCTCTGAAAGGCGAATCGTTTGACGGCAATAAGTTTGCCGCATCTGCTATCGAGAAAGGTTGTGCATACGCCATCATCGATGAACCAGAATACAAGCAGGATGACCGTTTTATCCTTGTTGATAACTGTCTGCAGACATTCAAGGACCTAGCCAGAGAACATCGCAGACAGTTCGACATACCTGTCATCGGCATCACCGGCACAAATGGCAAGACAACAACAAAGGAACTGATTGCGGCTGTTTTGCAACAGAAATATAATGTGCTCTATACACAAGGCAATTTCAACAATGATGTCGGTGTGCCGAAAACGCTTTTCCGTCTTACCAAAGAACATGAGATCGCCGTTATCGAAATGGGGGCAAGCCATCCTGGAGACATCAAGACACTTGTTGAGACAGCAGAGCCTACATGTGGTCTGATAACAAATGTCGGAAAGGCCCATCTGCAAGGTTTCGGGTCTTTTGAAGGTGTTATCAAGACCAAATGTGAGCTTTACGACTTCCTGCGCAGCAGGAAAGACAGTCTTATCTTCATCAATGCCGACAACGAGCATCTCATCGACCAGATTGGTGAAGAAGAAGAGATATGGCTCTCGCCCTATTCTACCGACCCTGAGAAGCAATACAATTGTATCAGTGGTGAGATTATCGCCTGCGATCCGTTCCTGAAGTTCCGTTGGCGTGAGCCGCTGATGGTTCTTGAAGAGGAAGGCCGCAGCACAAAGTGGCACAAGGTACAGACACAGTTGATTGGTTCCTATAACATCGACAATCTGTTGGCTGCTATTGCTGTAGGTATCAATTTCGGTGTTGAACGGAAGAAAATCTGTGAAGCACTCGAGAAATATGTGCCATCAAACAACCGTTCACAAATGACCGTTACGGCAAAGAACCACCTTGTCGTTGATGCCTATAACGCCAATCCGTCATCGATGCAGGCTGCCCTTGAGAACTTCTCCCTGATGCAGGCAGACCATAAGATGGCTATCCTGGGACAGATGGGAGAACTGGGAGCCGACAGTGACAAGGAACACCGTCAGCTCGTCAGTTATCTTGAGGCTGCCGGCTTTGATGAAGTATGGCTCGTGGGGGATAATTTCCGTGACATCCCCTGCTCTTTCCGAAAATTCCATGATACAGAGGAAGTGAAAGCTGCCATCAAGGAACATTGTCCAGAAGGGTTCTATATCCTCATCAAAGGCAGCAACAGCAACAAACTGTTCCAACTGCCTGAACTGCTGTAAGAATGAGAGAGAGAGCCTTATGGATTTGTTTTCTGCTCTGCCTGTTGACCATCAGCTGTCAGGAGCAGGAAATGCGAGAACAGGGAAATGCCGTATATTACTGGCGCACAGACCTGAGATTCGACTCTACGGAGATGGCATTTCTGAAACAGTATCATATCACTAAAGTGTACTGCCGCTATTTCGATGTCGTAATTGACTCCACAAGAAGTCTGGATCCCATGCCAAATGCGACCATCTCCTTCTCTGATACACTGCCAAAGGGTATTGAGATGATCCCAACAATCTACATCACGGAGAACTGTATGCATCAGCAACATCAAGGACTAGCCGAGAAAGTAGTAAAACGCATAAGGCAGATGAACGAGACCAACGACATCATGGATGTCAAGGAGATACAAATCGATTGCGATTATACCATCAACAGCCTGCCTGTCTATTACCAGTTCCTGAAAGAGGTCAAGGAAGCTTGGGGACACCAGCTCTCCACCACCATCCGACTGCACCAGCTCTCAATGAAGGCACCGCCAGTGGACTATGGTGTACTGATGCTCTATAATACAGGCGACCCCAGGAAATGGATGGAGCGTAACCCCATCCTTGACATTCACGACGTATCACCTTATCTGAAATCCCTCGACAACTACCCCCTGCCACTGGCAGCAGCCTACCCGGTATTCAGCTGGCTTCGCATCATCAACGGCGTACATATCGAACACAAGGTTGAAGCCGAGGAGATTCTAAAAGTAAAACAGGCCGTGGAGCAAAGGCGTGAAGGATTGAAACGCAGTATCATCACCTATCATTTAGACAAAACAAACATTAACAGATATAAACCAGAAACCTATGAAGAGATTTATCATCACTAATCTGCTGGCCATGATGGTCTTGCCCATGCTGGCCTGTGCCGGAGGATGGACAACGAACTACTACTTGTTCAGCGTCTATCAAAGAAATGATTTCAGCGACCGTATGGACGACATCACCAGAAAGAACTGGAAGACCTATCTTGGGATAGGTGACGATGAGTATTTCTGGTTCCAGGCAGATGAAATCATCAAAGCGGCCCAAGCGAAAAACGATGCGCTGATGGTGAGCTACGTGCAGAACCTAGACAAATACCTCGACTGTGCCCGCGAAGTGTCATACGAGGTATGGGACTATCCGACGAAGGAGAAACTTGCCGAGCGTAACAAGATGCTACAAGCCATCCGCACCTATGCACAGAGTAAGCTGAAGACCCGTCTGCGCTCTCAGCATGCCCTGCTCTTCATGCGCTGCAACATGCTGCTGAAAAGACATCAGGAGAATGTTGACTTTTGGGAGCAGACCGCCAGCCAATACATCGAGACTGTCTACAAGGACATGATGAAGAACATCTATGCTGGTGCATTATATAAGACAGGCCAGGAAGCCAAGGCTGGAGAATTGTTTGCCGAGATGGGCGACTACAATAGTCTGATGACCCTGTACTACCTGAAACGCTCGTATGCCGCCATCCATGAGGAATACATGAAGAATCCAAATGCAAAAGTACTGCCTTTCCTGCTGCAGGACTTTGTGAACAATGCCCAGGAGGCCGACGATGCGACAAATCCCAATGCCGAAGGAATCGGCGGCAAGCTCTTCATACGCGACATTTCCAAGAAGGAGGCTACACAGATGCTTCACTTTTGCGAACAGGTCGTTAAGGAAGGAAAGACCGAGACACCTATCCTCTGGCAGAGCGCCAAGGCTTGGTTGGAATACATGTACGGCAACAAGAAACAGGCTTATTCCGATATTCAGGAGGCAGTCAAGATGAATGATGGCACGGCACGTATGCAAGACAATGCCCGTATCCTCAACCTCTATATCTCACTGGCGGAAGCTCCAGAGAGTCAGGACTATGACAATTGGCTGGCGAAAGAACTGGAATGGCTGTCGCAGAAAGAGAAGGAGAACGAACACGAATGGCATTATGGCAATGCACACACCCGTATTACCCACCAGGTACTTGTGAAGCGCTACGAAAGCCATCCCGAAAGGGCTATTGCCTTGCTTCGGGAAGGAAGCAGTTGGAAATACGACGCATGTATCGACACCATGAAGGTGGAAAAACTAGAGAAGTACTTCCTCTATACCCTCAAGACCCCTCAAACAGATCTTGACAAATATCTGAAAACACACCTGACAAAAGAGGCGTATGCCCTTGAAGACTTGATCGGTACAAAATATATGCGTCTGTGCCAATGGGATAAAGCTATCATGTGGCTGAAAGACATCCCTGAATCTTATTACAACAAGAAGGGCTATGCCGTCTATGCAGCTAACCGCAGGTACGATATCGGTCCTTGGATTAAGCGCCAGTGGCTGAAGGGCGAGACAACTTACAGCGACAGAGAGTGGAGGATTGGTGCCAATCCGAAACTTGCCTTCTCCAAAGATATGCAGAAGAAGGAAGGCGAGTTGAACATCCTGTCTGGTGAAGAGCTGAAGAAACAATATTACGAACTGGCTGTACGCTATGCCCAAGCCAGCTTTACAGGTGATTGCTGGTTCCTGATGCATGACGGCAAGAGTGTGATGGATACTGTTCGTGTCAACGAAGTAGACCTTGCAGCTAAAGCTGCCTCATATCTTCAGAAAGCAGGTGACCCGAAGGATTTCCTGCTGAAAGAGAAAGTGATGTTTGCCAAAGCCTACGTCTATATGAATGATTCACCCTGGTACGACAGTGTGTGGAACGATGAGACCTATGAGTACGACCACAAACCAAATCCACAGAGTGCACAGTATAAGTCGTTCGCAGCTTTTGCAGACTTCGCAAAACAACATAATTCAGAGTTGAGCAGTTATGTCACCCGCTGCGATGAATATGCCACATTCCTAAAGGCATACGCCAAACGATAGAACGAAATGAGGGGCATTTTACCCCTCATTTTGAAAATTTATCGCATTTCATGCACGTATTTCAAAAAAATGCACTACCTTTGCACCCGCAAAATCGGGATGTAGCGCAGTTGGTAGCGCACTACGTTCGGGACGTAGGGGTCGGGCGTTCGAGTCGCCTCATCCCGACTTTCATGAAAAAGTGGCTGATTATTCAGCCACTTATTATTTATTAGTGGGAGTATGCTGGAGGTAATGATGACACTCTTTGCCATTGTCATTGTGGGATACGTGGCAGGCAGAATCGGATATATGGGAGGCGAGTTCGATAAGCGATTGTCGAGTCTGGTCATTAATATCACATGCCCTGCACTTATCCTTTCTTCGGCGATGACGGGCGAACTGCCAGACAGAGGATTGATTCTGCCATTGTTAGCCATCAGTGTAGTTACCTACGCCATTCTTTCTGGTGTGGCTCTTTTCCTGCCTCATTACATGACACGGAAAAAGGAAGATGAAGGAGTCATCGGCTTTGCCCTCATGTTTGGTAACGTCGGTTTTATGGGGTATCCTGTTGTAGCTTCCATTTTTGGACACCAAGCCGTATTTTATGCGGCTGTGCTCAATGTTGTGAATACATTTGCCGTATTCACCATCGGAACCATCTTAATTGTTGGCGATCTGGGTGATGGGAAGCGTTTTCAGAAGAAGGTGCTCTACAGCACACCGATGCTCTCTGCCTATCTGGCAATGCTAATCGTCGCATTGGGAATCGATAATATCCCTGGTCTGATCAGTCAGCCACTTACAATGATTGGCAACATCACAGTGCCAGCAGCTCTACTCATCATCGGGTCCTCGATGTCACAACTTTCCCTCAAGACCATGCTCGGCAATCCAACTGTCTATATCACGACAATATTCCGACTGCTGCTGATTCCACTTGGATTCTATTACCTATGCGGAGCACTCGGTTTTAGCCAGTATGCCGTCAACATCAATACCGTTGTCATCGCAATGCCTGTAGCCACCTACGGCACCATCCTCTGCCTAAAATATGGGCGTGACACTACGCTTATCACGGAGGTCACGCTCATAACGACTCTCTTATCGATGGTCACTATTCCCTTACTGACTACTTTGTTCTAGACAAAACATACTTCAGGAAATACAGTCTACGCTTTCTCTTTGTCGCCTATTCCCAGTGGGTCGCGTTTCAACTGCTCTATCATATCACTGAGTTTATGAAGTTCACGGGTAATGCGGATATTCTGCGGGCAATGGGGTTCACACTGGTGACAGCCGATGCAGTGATCTGGCTGACGCTCACGTGGCACCACTCGATCGAGCGAAATCAGATACTGACGACGATGCTTGCGATATTCGGCATCGCCAATACCCATTGGCAATGAGCCCTCATTCTTACATTTATTATAATGAATGAAAATAGCAGGGATATCGATGCCATAAGGACAAGGCATGCAATACTTACAGTCATTACAGGGGATATTCTCCAAACCAACTATCTTCTGGGCGATTTCCTCGTCAAGATAACGCATTTCCTTTTCAGAAAGCGGTGTCAGCGGACAATAGCTCAAAAGATTATCCTTCAGATGCTCCATATACGTCATACCGCTCAGCACGGTAAGCACACCTTCTGGCGTACCGGCATAGCGGAAAGCCCAGGAAGCAACACTCCTCTCCGGGGCATGACTCTTAAGCTCTGTCATCAGATACTGCGGCAGATTAGCGAGGCGACCTCCGAGCAGCGGCTCCATGATGACAGCAGGGATGCCGCGTTTTTTGAGCTCCGCATAAAGATAGCAGGCATCTACATTGTTATTGCTGATTTCATCGGCAAAATTCCAATCAAGATAGTTTAGTTCAATCTGCACAAAGTCCCAATGGTATTTGTCGTGCAGGGCTATCACCTCGTCAAACACCGTCTTCTTGCCGTGGAACGAAAAGCCGAGATTCCTGATGCGGCCAGCCTCGCGCTCCTTCAGCAGATAGTCCATTATGCCATTATCGACATAGCGGTCCTTGAACTCATCCATACTCCCGCCGATGGCGTGGAGCAGATAATAGTCGAGGTAATCCACCTGTAGTTCCTTCAACGAATTCTGATACATTCCCTTGGCCTTGTCAAAAGCCCAATAATCATGGTTGAAGTTAGATAGTTTTGTTGCAATAAAATACTCGCTACGCTTGTGTCGACTTAACGCAATTCCAGTACAACGCTCCGACTTTCCTTGGCAATACACTGGTGACGTATCGATATAGTTCAAGCCATGCTCCAAGGCATAGTCAATCTGTTTGTTGATCATATCCTGATCAAACTCGTCGCTGTTATCCACCTTTGTCGGCAGACGCATCATACCATAACCCAGAATCGAGACCTTCTCCTTTGTCTTAGGATTTTCGCGATAGGTCATCTGGCCTACGGGAGGCTCAACCTGATTCTTATATTCCTCAGCAGCCTGACTACCTGCCTTATCAGCTTTCTTGCATCCTGCCAATGTCGCTGTAGCAGCAACGGTTCCTGCTCCAAAGAGTTTCAGGAACGAACGACGTGATATACTCTTCTTTTCCATACAGTATCCTCCTTAAATCTTCTTATGTACTTCATGTCCCTCAACATAGATAGCCGAGAATGGACGAGACGGACAAACAAACTCACAGGCTCCACAGCCGATACAAGCTGCCTCGTTGATGGCAGGAACCAAAGGCGATTCCTCATTGTTCTCATCAAGCTGCACCATTTCGATAGCACCAGAAGGACAATGACGGGCGCAGTTGCCACACTCCACTTCATCTGTCAGCACGACACAATTCTTCTTGATCCATACAGCATGACCTATCTGGATAGAAGTCTTCTCATCCTCATCAATAGGTTTGATGGCACCAGCAGGACAAACCTCAGAACAGCGGGTACACTCTGGACGACAATAGCCATGCTCATACGACATGGTTGGTTGCATCAGATGCATCAGATCACTGCTAGGACGAAGCACCTGATTAGGGCACTCTGATACACAAAGCTGACAACCAGTACAGCGGGTTGCAAGATTCTGGAACGACAACGAACCCGGAGGTGTTAGCGGTGTCTGACGCTCTGGAGCTACCTTATCCTCTATATCTGCAAGACCACCATCCATCAGCTTTTCTTTCTTCTGAGCCAAAGCGGCTGTAGACACCATGGCCGATGCCAAGAGGAATGAGCGCTTGGAGGTATCGACAGGACTGTGGCTACCTGTTTGGCAAATTCGACTTGGTTTAGCGGAATACTTCAGTGCCCCGAACTTACAGCTTTCGATACAATTGCCACAGACAACACAGCGGCTATAGTCGACGGTGTGCGTCTTGTAGTCGATACAGGCTGCCTTGCAATTCTTGGAACAGAGGGAGCAGTTCTTACACTTGTCTTCGTCGAAGCGGATCTTCATCCATGAGAAACGGGCGAAGAAGGACAGAACGGTTCCTACGGGACAGATAGTGTTGCAATATGTACGTCCGCCACGCCAAGCCAGGACAAAAAGCGCCACCAATGTCACTGCCGCAATCACAAACACCGGCAATGAACGCATCCAGGTGTCAATCGAATAAAAGGCGTAACTCTCATAATGTTCTGCAACCATCGCCAACAGGTTATTGCCAGCCTTCCAGATAGGCTGGAAGAGCATGGTGGCAATACGGCCATAGGCACTATAAGGAGCGAGTAACTGGAACAGCGAACCGACACCAGCTACAGCGGCAATGACAAACACAGCCAATACTGGATAACGCAGCCACGTTACCTCTTTGGAAAAGCTGTACTTGTTCTTCTTCCGATGGAACCGAGCCAGGATATCCTGAAATACGCCTAACGGACAAATGACAGAACAATAGATGCGTCCGAAGACGAGCGTCAAGGCAATAAGCGCCACTACGACCACTACGTTGAGCGCCATCACAGCTGGCAGAAACTGAATCTTTGCCATCCAGCCAAGCCAATGGTGAAGCGTCCCCGTAAAGTCGAGGAACAACAAGGTGATCAACACGATGAACACCGCTGCTAGGATTGTTCGAATTTTACGAAGCATAACTCAAAAGTATTTGTTTGGTTTATTTTTATCAAGCATAACGCACAATGACAATGCTCAATTCATAGAGAAGCCAAATCGGCAGAGCCACTACAAAGAGCGTAAACGCATCCGTTGTGGGAGTGATGACAGCTGCCACAATCAATATTGCAACGACCGCATGGCGGCGCATGCCCTGCATCATCTTGGCATTTATCAAACCCATACGGCCTAAGAGCCAACTGACAACTGGCAGTTCAAAGACGATTCCCATCACAAGGTTCATCGTCAGCAACGTATCCATATACGACTGCAGCGTCAGCATGTTTGCCACATCCGGGCTAACCTGATAGGTTCCCAAGAACTTCACTGTCAGCGGGAAGATCAACAGGAAGTTGATAGCTGTACCCAGCATGAACATCAGATAGCCGCTAGTGCAAAGCAACGTGGCATATTTCTTCTCATTGTCATAGAGCGCTGGTGAGACGAATCGGAATAGCTGATAAATGATATACGGAGAAACCGCCAACACACCGGCATAACAGGCTGTCTTCAGGTGAATCATGAATTGTTCCGTCAGACCAGTATTCATCAGATGAATGCTAAACGGTTCTACGCCCATCAGACGATAAGTGACGAAATCACTCGTCCTCGGTGCCAAAACGATGGCAAACAACTGTTCCTTCAGACAGAAAGCCACTGCCGCAGCCACTACCACCACCAGAACGATTCGGATGATCACAGACCTGAGTTCATCAAGATGATCCCAGAACGTCATGCTTCCGGTGGCAGCATCTTGATCACTCATCCCTCGTCTCTTCTTTCTTTTCTTCTTTCAGGTCCGTCACCTCATTCATTCCGTCCTTGAAACTCTTGACGCCCTTGCCGAGTCCTTTCATGAGTTCAGGTATCTTCTTGCCACCGAAAAGCAGCAGGATAATCAGTGCGATAACAAGTATTTCTTGCATTCCGAGTCCAAACATCTTATTCTGTTTTTAGTTGATTGTGCAAAAATACGAAATTATTTATGAATTCCAATCATTTAGTATGATTAATTAACAAAATCAATACGCAACATAAGGCTTCAACCGCTCTATGGCCTCCGGAGGGAAGTCTTTTGAGAGCCGCAGATCGTTTATCGACTTGATAGGTCCGTGCAGGCGGCGATAGTCTTCGATGGCACGGGCCTGATAGTAATTGATGTACGGATGGCGCTTCAGTTCATTCAGTGAAAGCTGATTGATATTCAGTTTCCTGGGCTGCGCATCCTGTATCACCAGATATTGTTTCGATTCCAGTGGGAAATCATCAATCTCGTCAAGCTGGTCTATATTTACATACCCCCCTAACCGTACTCCATACTGCACAATCTTTCGGGCGAAATAAGGGCCAATCCCCGGGATGGTCTTCAAGGCAGTGGTGTCCGCGGTATTCAATACCACATGCTCGCCCTCACGGATCTTGTGAGGATTCCTGGCTATCGTGACAGGGAGATAATCCGTCTGCTGAACGGTATCAAGCGACTTTTTCCCATAACCTCTTCCACTACGGTAATAGCGGTCACGATAAACGACCTTGGTATGGACATAGACAGTGTCACGCTTGTAATAGGGTTTGCGACGGAAGGTATCACGTCGCACTTCGCTCTTCAACGTATCAGCGGCAGTCAAGGCATTAGAGGTATCATTCTCCCCACCCGTCAAGAAGATTACGCCTAAGGCAACGACGATGATTACCAACAGCGTCAGGATGACCTTCCTGTCAGACTTCTGCAGATAAAAGAACTCGCGGATCATAAAATGCCAAACTGATGCAGGAACACCATTACGATACAGAATGGCACAATATAACGGATGGCGAACATATAAACGGGAAAGAAGGATTCCTGGATGGACTCTTTATTTGTAAACTCGTCCTTGACCATCTGACGATTGACCAGCCAACCCAAGATGATACTCGTCAGGAAGGCTCCCATGGGCAGCATCAGCTTGGCAGTCAGGAAATCGCAGAAGTCCAGCAACGGCATACCGAATAACGCAATATTCTTATTAGCCCCTACTGAGAGGGAACATAACACGGCAATAACCGAGCATACGACAGTAAGGATCCACGTGGCATGGATACGGGGCAACCGGAGTTCCTCATGGAAGAAGGCCGTACCTATCTCGTGCATAGAGATTGTTGATGTCAGCGCCGCGAAGACCAGCAATGCATAGAACAGACAAGAGATGATATAGCCATTCCCAGGGAAAGCGGCAAAGGCCTGATTGAACACGTTAGGTAGCGTGATAAATATCAGCGAAGGGCCGCTGTCGGGCTGTATCCCCACCGAGAAGGCAGCAGGAAAAATCATCAAGCCTGACAGGATGGCAATACCCGAGTCGAGCAAGGCTATTTGGACAGAGGATTTCAGCAGATTCGTATCAGGCTTAAAGTAGGAAGCGTATGTACAGAGACAAGCAGTGCCAAGACTTAAAGAGAAAAATGCCTGTCCCAAGGCATCCAGGAACACGTCGCCCGTAACCTTCGAGAAGTCAGGTTTCAGCAGGAACTCGATACCTGCCTCTGCCCCGGGAAGCATACAGGAAGCTATTACCAAAATCATCAGAATCAGCAATAATAACGGCATCAATAATTTCGATACACGCTCGATTCCCTTATCCACCCCCATCGCTACTACCAGATGCGTAATCAGGATAAAGGCGACAGCCCAAAGGCAAGGTTTGACGGGATCGCTAGAGAAATCCTTAAAATAGTTCAGCACATAGGCCGCATCACCAGTCAACTGTCCCGCAATCGCAGCATAGAGATACTGAAGACACCAACCTGCCACCACAGCATAGAAGCCAAGGATGATGGTAGAAGTGAGTATACCCAGATAACCTACGAACCGCCACTCCTTACGCCCAAGACTTCCATAAGCACGGGCTGCATTCGTCTGGGCACGGCGACCAACAATGAACTCACTCACCATACCAGGGATGCCCAACAGCAGTACACAGACGAAATAGACCAGAATAAAGGCAGCACCGCCATTCTGACCCGTTGTAAACGGGAAGCGCCAAATGTTACCCAACCCTATGGCAGAACCTGCTGTTGCCAGGATAACACCTATACGGCTGCCGAAGTTGCCTCTACTCTCCATTCTTCAATTAGATCCAGCCAAACTGACGCAAGAAAATAAATAGGATGCAGAGCGGACAGACATACTTGATGAGGAACATATAGATGTGATAGAGCGTGCCATTACGCAAGGTTCCCCAGTTAGTAAACTCATCACGCACAATCTTATGAGGCACAAACCAGCCGATGAAGATACAGGTAAGGAAGCCTACGATCGGCAGGAACAGCTGTCCTGTCACGAAATCAAACAGATCAAAGATCGTCATACCGAAGATCTTATGCGTGTTCCATGCACCAAGCGACAAGGAGCAGATTACACCGACAATCATCGTTGAGATAGAAACAATCAATGCAGCTTTCTTACGGGTAATCACCATTTCTTCCTGCAAGAATGCTGTGCTTACCTCATGAAGCGACATGAGGGAAGTAAGTGCCGCCATCGACAATAAGACATAGAACAGCACGGAAACGAAATAGCCCAATCCTGGAATAACCGAAAATGCCTGATAGAACACATTCGGCAACGTGATGAAGATCAGCGACGGACCACTGTCAGGACTCACCCCTACAGAGAAGGCGGCAGGGAATATGACCAGTCCAGCCAACAAGGCAACGATAAAGTCAATGATGCTAATTTGCACCGCAGCGTTCGTCAAGTTTGTATATTTTGAGTAATAGCTGGCATACGTGCAGATACAACCCATCGCAATACTGAGCGAGTAGAACGACTGCCCTAAGGCTGCCAGGAACACCTCACCGTTGATCTTCGTGAAATCTGGCTTAAAGAGAAATTCTACACCTTCCTGCGCATTTGGCAGCATGCACGATGCAACAACGATAATAAGTAAAAGAATAAACAACGTCGGCATCATAAGCTTTGAAGCCCGTTCAATACCATCGCGTACACCATTCTCAACAATCAGATAACTGGCCAATAAGATAACCAGCGTCCAGAATATCGGCTTCATAGGAGTCTGTGAGAATGTGGAGAAATATTCAGTAATATAAGCCGGTTCACCCTGTAGTTTGCCTAATAGTGAAGCCCAAACATACTCCAGACACCAGCCAGACACGACAGCATAATAACCTGTTATCAAGAATCCCGTGAGTACACTCATATAGCCAATCAGCGACCATGCTGTGCCACCCGCCATCTTACGATAGGCACGAGCCGTGTTCGACTGTCCATGACGACCAATGATGAATTCACTGATCATACAGGGGATGCCCAGCAAGAGTACACAGAAGATATAAATCATGATAAACACGGCTCCGCCATTCTGCCCAGCCATATACGGGAAGCGCCATATATTACCCAAGCCCACAGCAGACCCTGCCGTAGCCAGAATAACGCCAAGTTTTGTGCCAAAACCAGCCCTCTCCAATTTAGCCATACGCACTTTTCTCATATTTTCGTTGCAAAAGTATGAAATATTTCTTAATTTTGCACCAAAATTACTAGTAAATATGAAATATTTGATGCATTTAGTCAGAAAATATCCGTTTTCCGTGTGTCTGATTGCGGTAATATGGTTTCTTTCCCTAATGCCCTATTTCCCAGAGACACCGCTCGACGACGTGGTGCTCATCGACAAGTGGGTTCATATTCTTATGTACGGTCTGACGTTCACGACTGTCTGGATAGAATACACATTTAATCATAGGAAAGCCGATTATGAGAAACTGTTCTTCTGGGCCTGGCTCGCACCTGTTGCCATGAGTGGAACCATCGAGCTCCTACAGGAATACTGCACGTTTGGCTGCCGCAGTGGAGAATGGCTCGACTTGGCAGCTAACACGCTCGGTATCACCGCAGCAGCTATCATCGGAATACCGATACTCTATTTCAAGACCAGGTAGTAAATGGATGCTTGGACAAGTGTGCATTAGAGTAACGGTGATCACCCGTCACTTCTTCTCCGATGAAATCAGGCTTTTCGTATGGTTCATCGGCTGCATGCAGTTCCACCTCAGCAACTACAAGGCCCTCGTTCTCATCATAGAACTCGTCAACCTCAAAGGTATGGTTCCCACTCTTTACAAGATAGCGTGTCTTGTCGATGCGCCCAGGTTCGCATAGTTTCATCAGTTCCCTGGCCTCATCCAACGTGATTTCCTTCTCGAACTCATACCTCACGACACCTTCCTTATCAGAAGGTCCCTTAATCGTAAGATATCCGCGGTCATCACGGATACGCACCCTGACGGTACGTCCGTGACCACTGCAGATATAACCTTGCTGAATACGGCTGCTCGAATAAGCCTGCCGTTTGTAATCGCTGTTACGAACCAAGAACTTCCGTTCTATCTCCAGACCGCTCATTAAGCGACAATGAAAATAGAATAAATGACAAACAGGATGGCCAGAACGACCAGCACACCGAAGATCCACTCCAGAACCTTCTTGCCACCTTCTTCCTGTTTCTTAACGTAAGCCTCTTTCTTGGCTGTTCCCTTAGATGCTTTTGCTATTTGAGCCATAATATATTTGTTTAATGTTTATTGTTCTTCATCGTTCACGGGGAATTCCATCAGGTAAGCCTTGATGAACTCGTCGATCTTGCCGTCCATCACACCGTCAACATCCGTCGTCTGATAGTTGGTGCGATGATCCTTCACACGACGGTCATCAAACACATAGCTACGGATCTGACTTCCCCACTCTATTTTCTTCTTACCTGCCTCGATCTTTGCCTGAGCCTCCAGCCGCTTCTTCATCGCACGGTCGTAGAGTTGTGATTTCAGCAGCAACATGGCCTTTTCCTTGTTTTTCGGCTGGTCACGGGTTTCTGTATTCTCAATGAGGATTTCCTCTTCCTCGCCTGTATCGGGATCAGTGTACCAATAGCGCAGACGGACACCCGACTCCACCTTGTTCACGTTCTGTCCACCAGCACCCGACGAGCGGAATGTATCCCACGACAACTTGGCAGGATCCACATACACCTCAATGGTATCATCTACCAGCGGCGATACAAACACCGAGGCGAATGAAGTCATACGCTTGCCTTGAGCATTAAAGGGGCTGACGCGCACCAGACGGTGCACACCGTTCTCCGATTTCAGATAGCCGTAGGCATAATCGCCACCTTCGAGCTGCATCGTCACACTCTTGATGCCGGCCTCATCGCCGTCGAGCAAGTTCGAGATGGTCACCTTAAAACCATGAGCCTCAGCCCAGCGCATATACATTCGCATCAGCATCGAGGCCCAGTCCTGAGCCTCCGTGCCACCTGCTCCCGAGTTAATCTTCAGCACAGCCTCCATCGGGTCTTCCTTCTGGCGGAGCATATTCTTCAACTCCAGATCCTCGATGGCCTTGATGGCTTTAGCATAGTCCTCGTCAACCTCCTCTTCCGTCACCATCTCGTCCTTGTAGAAGTCGAATGCCAACTGCAGTTCATCAGCCAAGGTGCGCACATCTTTATAGCCGTCAAGCCATTTCTTGATGCCCTTCACCTTCTTCATCTGCTCTTCAGCCCGCTTGCGGTCTTCCCAGAAGTCAGGAGCCTGTGTACGAAGATCTTCCTCCTCGTATTCTATCTTTTTCTTGTCGATGTCCAGATAACGATGCAGCGCCTCTGCCCGCTCCAGCACATCTTTCAGCTGATCTTGTGTAATCACTATTCTTCTACACTTTATACATTATTACTCAGCGTACATCTCCTCGATTTCCTTCCGATAATTCTCGTTGAGCACGCGACGCTTAATCTTCAAGGTATTCGTCAGCTCACCCTTTTCCATCGAGAAATGATGGGGCAGCAGCGTGAAGCGCTTGATCTGCTCATAGTGGGCCAACTGCTGCTGCAGGGTGTCGATACGCTCCTTCATCATCTCGTTGATCTTCGGATCAGCACAAAGCTGTTCACGTGTTTCAAACGCAATCTGATGCTCACGGGCATATTCCTCCAGCAACGGATAGACGGGGATAATCAGAGCCGAGACAAACTTACGCTGGTCTGCGATGATGGCTATCTGATCGATGTATTTATCCACCAGCAGTTTCGACTCAATCATCTGCGGAGCGATATACTTGCCATTCGATGTCTTATAGAGGTCCTTGATACGCTCTTTCAGGAACAGTTCGCCACCTTCCATATAGCCAGAGTCGCCTGTCTTGAAATAGCCGTCCTCCGTGAATGCCTGTTTGGTCAGATCCTCACGGTTGTAGTAACCCTTCGTGATGGTCGGACCCTTCAGCAGTACCTCACCTTCGTCGCTGATCTTGATGTCGATACCCTCGATGGGAACACCGACGCCACCCACCGTGTAAGGTTCACCCAGATGGTTACAACTGACGGTTGCCAGACTCTCCGTGAGTCCATAACCCACAATCATATTGATACCGATAGAGTGTACGAACTCCTCCACCTTCGGGTTTACCGTTGCACCAGCCGTGGGGAAGAAGTGGGCATTCTCCAGTCCCAGCTCCTTACGCACCAATGAGAACACCGTGCGGTTCAGCATCTCATACTCCAGATGCAAACCCAACGGCGGACGCTTGCCCTTCGAGAGATAGTCAATGTTATGCCGTTTACCGATGTTGAGCGCATGCTGGAACAGTTTGCGCTTCGGGGCGCTGGCCTTTTCTATTTGTTCCTCAACACCCATAAACACCTTTTCCCAGAAACGGGGCACCGATGACATACACGTCGGATGGGTTTCCTTCATCGACTGCTGCACTTCCTGCGGATAGGTGTTCACGATCAATCGGGCACCCTTTGTCAGACTCAGTATCTTCCAACCTTTCTCAAAGATATGCGTAAACGGCAGGAAGTTCAACACACGGTCGTTATCGTCAACAGGCACACATTTACCGTTGGCCACCATTGCTGCATGATATTGTCCGCAGGTCAGGATGACACCCTTCGAGTCGCCTGTAGTACCGCTGGTATAGAGGATGTTTGCAACATCATCCATCGAAGCCTCTGACTGTAGTTTCTCCACCTCCGACTGACGGGGATAGTTTTCACCCAGCTTCAGGAAATCATCGAAATACATCGCATTGGGATCATGCGACGAGATGCGCACATTGCGATCGAAGATGATGATACGCTCCAGCGTATGGCAGGTAGAGAACACCCGTCGCGCCTTGTCGTACTGGTCTTGTTCGCCCACAAACAGGAACCTCACCTTCGCATCGCTCACCATAAACTGAATCTGCTGCTCCGAGCTCGTCGCATAGAAGGGGATTGTCACCGCACGGATGCCCCAAGCGCCGAAATCACAGAACAGATACTGTACGGAATTCTGTGAGAACACGCCGACGTTCTCCTGTACCTTCACACCGAGGTTCAGAAGTGCGTTCGACACTTTCTTCACCATGTCCGAGAACTGGTTCCACGAATACGACTTCCACTCATTACCGCCGAAGTCCTTGTAGATCAGCACTTCACGGTCGCCATAATTCTGGGCCTGGTCGTGGATTAAACGCGATAGATGACTGTTTGTCTGCATAACCTCATTTCTATAATTCGCTGCAAAATTACGCAAAATGCTGCAGATAGCCAAATTATATCACGAAAAAGTGCGATAAACGAGGTAACAGCCGTCAGCATGAAGGCTGAAAACAGTACTTAATGCCTCGTTGAGCGTTCCCTGCCAAAACTGGCGAAAAGGGTACGCCTCCCATTTCAGCCCCTCAGAGACGAGGCGCTCACAATTCACATTAAAGATACTGACCTGCTGTCCTGGGAAGGATTCAAAGTCAGTATCACCCTGGGCAACGACAAACCAGCCGTAGTCTGTTACCAGCATCGGCTCTACCCCCATCTCAAGGAAATAGCGGGCCATCAAGGCCACATTTCCCAGCGTATGGTCTTCACGCTTACCCGTTGCACCGAGATAAGCAATCTTGTGCCATCCTTGCTGCAGACAATAGCGCGTAGCCTTCGTCAGATCATTATCATCCTGTTCATCAATCTGAATCAGGCGGTCTCTCAAAGACTCCGGCACAGAGTCGCCATCACCTACGGCTACGATATCCTGCAGATGGTCATTGCGGGCCGCCAGACTGGCAATGGCCCCGTCGCAAGCCACGATATGCCTGGCGTTCTCTAACAAGGAGAGCGGCACGGCGTGGGTGGGGAAATCACCGTTAGCCAGGACAACCACGTCACACTTTATCATACCTCGTGATTTTCAGCATCTGTTTCCACTTGTAGTAACCGGCGATGGCGATGACCACATAAAGCCCATAGAGTCCGGCCTTGAAGGGAATGCCTTTCTGAACGTAGAGGAAACAGCACACGGCATCGACAACAATCCAGAAGATCCACTGTTCCAGGTACTTACGAGCCAGTGCCCACATGCCGACAAACGACAGCGCATTGGTAAACGAGTCGAGCAGGGGCACCGTGGAGTTGGTCCAGTTCACTAATATATAATAGGTGGCGCCCCATGCAAAGAGAAAGAACAGCGTGGCTGGCAGATATTGCCGTCTGGGCAGATGGATGATGGGCAGCGACTGCTTCAGTTTACGAGTCTTCTTGAACTTCCAGATATAGAATCCATAGACAGCAGCGAGCGTATAATACACCGCCATACCAGCATCGCCATAAAGACCGTGACTCCAGTAGAGCCAGACGTCAAGTGCCGGCATGATGATACCGACAAACCACAGGGCTATCGACGCACGGTACTCGAGCCAGATATAGATCAGGCCGAGAACCGTCGTCAATATGTCGAGCCAATATGTACTGAGGAAATCCATCGGCTAGAAATTAATCGAGAGATGCGCCATCATGTTGAACGGAGCCGAGGGAGCGAAACCTGCCTCGTACTGGTCGGAGGTATCCCAGCCCGTAGCCACCACCTTGCCGTTCTCCTTCGTAAAGGCAGGAGCAGCCCAGCCGTTGTTGTCGAACTTGGCCGAGAAGATATTATAGAGCGTCAGGCCAAGGGTCATATCCTTCACGCCAAGCTGCTTCAGGGCGAACGAATAGCTCAGGTCGATATTCGTAGTGAAATGGCCGTCGAGCATCATACTTACATCAATGGGCTTGCCGTTGTCGTCGAGGGTCTGATAGCTCTTGAAGCCTGTATTCGTCAGATACTGATCACCCACGTACTGACTCTGTACGGAAGCCTTCATCCCCTTGTAATCGAAGGTAAGGATATTGTTGAAGATGAAGTCGGGTGAGAACGACAGCGGCGTGTCGCCGAGACTCTCCACAGAGCCATCCATCAGCGTCACCTCCCAGTTCTTGGCACGGTTCTTCGACAGTGTGACATTGGCATCCCAGCGGAACCAGTCGACAGGCTTCCACGCAGCCTCCAGCTCCACACCAAGACGATAGCTTTCACCCACGTTCTTGGCGATGGCCTCGCCGATATTATTCAGCTCACCCGTCAGCACAAACTGATCCTTGTAGCTCATCCAATAGATATTGGCACCAGCCGAGAACTTCTCGCTCTGGAACTTATAGCCGGCCTCAAGATCATTCAGGCGCTCGGCCTTCAGCTCTGTGCCGATATTGTCCTCATAGTCGTTGCGGGTAGGCTCCTTATGGGCAATGGCATACGAAGCATAGACCTTATGATGAGGGGTGATATCGTAGTTCAGACCAAACTTCGGGTTGAAGAAGTTGAATGTCTCATCGACCACAGTCTTACCATCGGGGTTGGCTCCCATCCAGTCACCGGGATCCTGCATCTTGAGGCCGATGTGGCGATACTGCAGATCGAGGAAGCCGTTCAGTCCCGGCAGGAAGTCGTAGTTGATCTTGCCGTACACGTTCCAGTCAGTCTTCTTGGCGTTGTTGCGATAGTATTCGAAGTCGGGCAGCAGCTCCATCCCCTGAGGCACGTTCTTCACCCACTTCACCAGTCCGAAGTGGTCGCCGCTGTACTTGTTCCACCCCCCACCGAAGGTGGCTTCTACATTCTCATGATTGTTATACACCAACGAGGCCACAAGGGCATAGAAGTCGTTGTCCATCTTCTTCTGGCGGATGAGGTCGCTCTTCAGCTTCGGATTCTCATCAAACCACACGCCGTAAGGCAGATACTCCACCAGTTTGCGGCCTGTCTTATACTCTTCGTAATAGCCCTCACCCTTGGTATAATGGCCTGCCACGTTCAGGTTCAGGTTGCCCGAGAGGCGCTGGTTCCACAACAGCTGGTAGTTCTGCTGGTGGTAGTTATCCGTCTGACCGTCATAATAATGCACGTTACCATTATCATCATAGTACTCTCCGCAGGAGTTATAGGTACGGCCATAAAGGCTCTGCTCATACTTCGAGGTGTAGTTCCAGGCATGATAGGTCTCTTCTACACCATTCCAAGTCAGCAGTTTCACCACCGTATTGTCAGAGAAGTAGCCACCCTGGATAAAATAGCTGTTCAGCTTTGTCGAGGCACGGTCGAGATAGCCCTTCGATCCGATGTTCGAGAGTCGGCCCTGAATGCCCCAGTGGCCCTTGATGAGTCCTGTGCCGAAACGCAGCGTCTCCTTATGGGAATAGTAAGAGCCACCTGAGAGGTCGAGTCCGAAGAACGGCTCCATGCCGATATTCTCAGTCTGCATGTTCACCGTAGCGCCAAAGGCACCTGCTCCGTTGGTCGAAGTACCCACACCACGCTGTATCTGCATCGACTGCACGCTGCTGGCAAAGTCGCCCATGTTCACCCAGTAGAGCTGGGCACTCTCGGCATCGTTCATCGGGATACCGTTAGCCGTGATATTGATGCGGCTGGGATCGGTACCGCGCACCCTGAGCGAGGTATAGCCGATGCCGTTGCCCGCATCCGACGTCATCGTCACACTGGGTGTCAGCGAGAGCAGGTAGGGTACGTCCTGTCCGAAATTCACGGCCTTCAGCTCCTTCTGCGACATGTTAGTATAGGCCACAGGCGTCTTCTTCGACGCACGGGTCGACACCACTTGCACACCCTGCAACTCTACCGAAAGGAGGGAATCAATGTCATCCTTTGCATTCATACTCGCCGCACTCACCAGTGCAGTCATTCCTAAAACAAATCTTTTCATACTTAATAGTACCTTTAATTAACAAATAATGTAAAGGGGGAACTTGTTGTATTGATTAAGCCTACTATCCATCCCTACGCCGGCATTGTCCGGATCAGGTGAGAGGGTATCATCTCAGCCGCCAACAGGCAGCACCCCTTGATAATCGGCTGCAAAGGTAAGAAGTATTTCTGGAAGTTCCAAATATTTTGCAGAAAACTTGCGAGATTTGTTAAAATGATGATGGCAGTAGTCACCTTAATGACTACAACGAGTGTTAATGCATAGAGTGACCTGAAGTATGGGGTATCAAACTATTCTTCCAACTCTTCAATATGTACAAATCTATTCCAATAGTCCGCTTTGCTGTAGCTTTCCTTACTGCCCTTTGGCACGTATAGTGTGGCGTTCTGCATGACGGATTCATCGAAGACTTCGTCTGATTTTGAGCTGATTTCCGGTGCTTCAGGATTTAGCGAATAGATTTTAGTAAGGTTGGGGCAGTCGAGAAATGCTCCGCCAAACATCTCTTGGACGCTTGCTGGCAGGGTAACGGACTCTAGGTTGATGCAACCCCTGAAAACGCTGAACCAAATGGTGGCAGGACCTTCGGGAATAATGATGGACTTTAAATTGGAACAGTAACTGAATAACTCATTTGACAGTTGGAATAGTCCCTCGGGCAACTGAACAGACGTGAGGGAACTACATTCGGAAAAGGCAGAACTTCCAATATCTTCGATTTTCTGTGGCAGACTGATGCGCTCCAGATTTTTGCAGGCATGAAATGCACGTTGTCCTATAGTGGTAACACTCTCAGGTATGTCGATAGACTTGATGCCAGATGCCCCAAAGGCTTCATCTGATATCAGTGTGACGCTGTTGGGAATTGATACGGACTGTAGTTCTTGACAACTATAAAATGCAATAGCTCCAATGGTTGTCACTATGTAGGTCGATCCTTCGTAGGTTATCTGACTGGGAATGACGATGCCACCTTTATACGTGCCTGTCCACGTGTTATAATCCAATTTTTCTGCAACCCAAACCGTATGAGGACTGGAGTTGGGATCGTTACCGTAACGAATACCATCAACCTCCATGAAGACTGGATCCTTTGTTGCTTCTGGTTCAGTTGCGGGAATGGTATATGAGTCTTTCAGCTGAGAGTTGTAATGCAGGGGAATGCGTGCCAGCTCTTGTCCTGCGATGCAGTAAACCAACGTATAGTCGCCATCCTCTAATGGGCCAACAACCATATCAAAGTCCACAGGACATACGCAGGTACTGACAACATCGTCTGTGATTTCATATTCGTCAATGGTGATGACGTTGCCCTCAAGTTTGGTCTTGACATCCATCGCTTGTAACGAACAGCTCACGACGAGGTTAACATCCTTCAGATGAAGGTTCCCGTCAGCCGTCGCCTCATATTCCAACACATGTACATAAGTCTCTTCCTCGCCTTCCTCGCCTTCCTCGGCACTTCGTGTTTCCGTTTTGCATGACGTGATGTCTGTGCCTCTCAACTCGTAATTTCCACGCACTTTGACAGACTTGTTTGCATCACTACTACATGCTATGAAGATAGCCCCTAGAATGAGTGCGGAAATCCCGCAGATGATAATTGCTTGTCGTTTCATATTTGCTTTATTGAATGTTTATGGGAGCAAAGTTATGAAGATATTGCCAATTTGCAAAGAAAGAAGAATGAAAAGAACAGAAGCGAAACACACGACCAGTCATTTACAGATTTGATAATGAGGATGTTACAAAATAATCATAACAAAAACACATATATGCTATTATACCTCACGGCAGGCCTGCCTGAGATTCTTTTTAAGGGGGTGAGCAGATTTTTCACCGAACAGCTTGAGGTTGCAAGTCTCCTTGGAGTTGGTGATATATTGGCCACTTACATTGAATAAGGTAGCTATATCACCTGTCTTAAAATCGAGCAGCACCAGAACGCAGACTTTCTGCTCAAAAGGCGAGAGTGAGTCCTTTCCAAAGATGAAGTTGCTGGCCAGCGGCATATTCTGGTTGAAGAAACGAAGAAGCACGTTCCATTCGTTCTCTGTAGGTTTGGAAAAAGTCTTGCTCCAACGGGACTTTTCATGGAAAGTTTCAACAATATCACTTGATAGTAATGCGGATCTTTTCTCATTGACCTTAAGGGCGTTAAACCTGGCTTCGTAGTTACGGACTTGCTCTGTCAGTTTGTCCTTCTCTGTCAGTTCAAGCTTGGTCTGGCTCAACTCGTCTTGGAGGGTGGCCAACTCATTCTTTGCGCGGTCAAGGTTATACGAAAGCAATGCGTACTCTCTGATTTTCTTTTGATGGTATCTATAATAGACACCATACAATACTAGTACTGCCAAAATAATCAATGTCAGCACGGTTTGATATAAGGCACTGGCTTTTGCTGCCGCAACTTCTTCAACCTCGGCTTTTTTCTGGAAACGGCTATAGTCATAAAGCTGAGACATACGATGGATGGTTTCTATTCTGCGGGTATTGGCCTGGCAGTCAAGGGCAGAGGCGTACAGCCTACAGTACTTTACTATGGAGTCGGTGTTATGATATAGTTGGTAGATGTCCATCAGACCTTCGTAAAGAGCCAAGGCATTATTTTCATCATTGACATATGGCTGCAACCTCCTGAAATAGTACTCGGCGGAATCTGTCTGATGGCAACGCAGATAATATTTTCCTTTAATGTAATAGTAAATCTCATGCAAAAATTGAATATTTCCTTGATTGTCAAACAGGCCTGACTCTTTTTCGTAGATTTCCATTAATCTGCGCGCCTCTGCCAATTGTCCTCGGTTGACGTTGTACTCGATGAGGGTGCTATAGGTCTGAGCAGCTTTGGCTGTATCGCCATATATCAGATAAAGTTGATGGGTCTTGTCAATAATTTCTATGACTTTTGCCGTATCGTATAACAAATGGTATGGTTTGGTCATCAGCTCATAGGCATGAATATATTCTAAAGTGTCATTAGTAAGCTGGGCACACCTGATCTGTTTCTCCTTTATGGCAATTTCATCTTGAGGCAGGTTTTGAGCATGGAAGATAGCCGCCATTTGTCCATAAACTTTCAAGAGCAGTCGTAGATTTTGGCGGTCTGTGGTATCGGCCAGTTCTGCAGCATTCTGATAACATTGAAGAGCCTGTGGCGCTTCACCCATGTCCCGGTAGGTGCAGCCGAGAAGATAATGAGCTCGAACCTTTTCGATAGTCGTGCCATGTTGGTCGTAGTAGTTGGTTACCAGACACATAATACTATCAGTGGTGAAATCAACGAAACACTTATTATAGGCATCGGCCAGCAGAAGTTCATAGCGCATACGCTGTGACTGGTTCCACTTGGTCCGTTGGTCGGTCTGAGTTTCAAGAAGATGCAAAGCAGAATCTGGCTTCTCCGAAAGCAGACTGTCAGCCGTATTGAGCAAGGTGGTAATATGAGGATCACTACTGCAGGAAGCCAATAAAAATGCTGCCAGAATAGTGACGAGACTTCTAATGGAAATAGTGTTTGACATTGACATTTTCACACAATAATTCTCTCTGCTAATCATTAGTTTCTATTCTGCGTGCAAATTTACAAAGAAAAATCGAATAAACAACCAAATCACATAAAAATGCAAGACCATGCTGTAAATGTGCCACTATATTAATCCATAATGAAAATTAAAATTTTGAAAATATATTCTATTCAAACCATCATCTGTCACCTTTTATAGTAACATTCTGTATTTCAACGTAATAAATAGTGACAGATTGCTTTCATACTGTCACTTTCTATCACTCTTTATTAGCATTTTGGCGGTTTTTCGGCTTAAAACTGTCACTTTGCAGGCACTTTTCTCCAAATCACATTACGACAAAAGGGTGCTCACTCGTAAGCAAACTATCCTTCACCTACCGACAAACTACCAGAAAAGTGCCTTCAAACTCAAAATTGCCCAAAAGTGACAGAAAGTGACAGATGAAACACCTATCTGTCACTCATAAAGCAAATAATATCAATGTATTATGCTAAAAAGTGACAGATGACAGATGAATTTCATTTCAAATTCACGTCTCGTACTCATCGGCAAAAGCAGATAAAATGTTCGACACTACCAAGCATTTTGTCCGATTTTACACAATTAAATCCCCTTACCTTTGCAACGTGATTAGTTCACACATGCATTAATTTAGACAGAGTTAGATTTTGTTTCTCTTACTAGAATATCGACGCAATCGTCTTATCTACGATTTCATTGAAATACTTTTCTTTAATGGAACCAAGTCGGCGGTATATATCTCGTTCGACGTAGCCAGCTATAATTTGGCACTTAACTAAACTAGGCTTTGCAAAAGAGTGGTCTATTAGCATCTCATCAGACAAGGGGTACGAGTGTTGAGGGGTGATCTTGTCGTTCGAAGAAATCAGGACCAGATACAACAAACCATCCTCATCCTCTTGTAACACATCATTGGAAACAATAATAGCAGGATGTGGTTTATACGTCCCGTCGGGGAAAAGAAAATTAACCTCGACCAAATCTCTCTGATGATACTTCATAGGTAGCGCGCTATGATGTGAGACATGCTCTTCTTGGAATTCTCCAAGAACACTTCCATCTCCTGACGGTGGGATTGAACTTCCTCAGGTGTGGGCTCTATGTAGTCAGTTGCCTTCTGAGAGAAAAGGCCTGTAGCGAGCAAATCGGCCAACTTGCGGCGGGCAAGGGCGTTATTCTGGTCGTATGACAATGTTACTGTACACATATTCCGTTTATTATTTGCAATTCGATTGCAAATATATGAAGTTTTTCTGAAAGTTCCAAATGTTTTACGGAAAATATTGAAATGAAACTCCCAGTTTGCTTACGACAAACTGGGAGCGAATATTTATGCTTTTATATGTTTGTATTTCCTGAGCCTATTATCGGAGACCCATGCGGGCCTCAACGACGTTGACTACATAGTCGGCGAGTTTCTCACACTCGTTGATAATGTCCATATAGATCGTACCGACGGCGTAAGTGTACTCGTGGTTGTTGACATCGGTGATGTTCTGCGACTTCAGCTGGTTGCGGTAGTTGTTGATCTCGTGCTCGATATTGAATGAGCGGTTGACATCGAACGACTCCTTGCGGCCAAGCATCAGACGGTTCATCTGCGTAAGCGACTGGTCGGTGAGTTCCATCATCTGATGAATATGGTCGTACTGCTTCTCGATGAAATGGTCTTCCTTGCCATTATACTTACGGGAGATGGTGCGGGCCATGTTGTAGCAGGCGTCACCGATAGACTCCAGTTCGGAAATCTCACGGAGCATGGCTCGGATCTTGGCCTTCGTATCGTCGCTGAGGTGGGCATCAGAGACGGAGTCGAGATACTTGGCGATCTCGAGTTCCATATTATCGGAGATACCTTCGTATTTCTCGATGCGGGTGAAGAGCTTGTTGAAATCGCCAGCCTTCGAATCCTTCTTGTTCGAGGCACTCGACGAAAGCGTGAGCAGTTCGCGAACCATGCCGAACATGCGCTGCATACGTTCGGAGAAAGACTGGATCTCCTTCTGAGCCTCAAGCACGGAGAGCTCAGGCGTCTTCATGAAGCCAGCCGTAATGAAGTGCAGGCGGAAGTCTTCTTCCTCGTCGACCTTCTTCGGCTTGATCACCCAGCATACGAAACGCTCAATCTGCGGGATGAACCATATTAATATAAAGGTATTGGCCACATTGAACGAGGTGTGGAAGGCAGCCAGTACGAAACTCAGCTTGGCGGCATTGGCGAGGAACACGCTCGATTCCACAGCCTCTTTCTGCATCGTGACATCGTAGCCTACCCAACCGCACACCATATCAATAAATGGACGGAAGATGAAAAGAATCCAGATAACGCCAAACACGTTGAAGAACATGTGGGCGAGGGCTGCCCGGCGAGCCTGGGTATTGGCAGATAGCGCAGCCAGATTTGAGGTAACGGTCGTACCGATGTTCTCACCCATCACTAAGGCGATACCCTGATAGATGGGCAGCGCACCGCTGGAGCAGAGGATCATCGTGATGGCCATCACAGCTGCCGACGACTGCACGCAGAAGGTAAGCACACCTCCCAGGAAAAGGAAGATCAGCGTGGTGAGGAAAGAGTCGGGATCGAAAGAGGCAAAGAAATTAAGCAGCGCCTGATTCTCGCCAAGATGCATCTCGCCACCCGTCATTCGGAGCGTACCCAATCCCAACAGCAGGAAGGACAGACCGAAGAGGAAGTCACCGATATACCGGTATTTCTTCAGGTAGATCAGGATGATGCCCAGGAAGAAGGCGGGATAGATGGCCGAAGTGATGTCAAACGACATACCGGCAGACATGATCCACGCCGTAAGCGTCGTTCCGATATTGGCACCCATGATGACTGAGATGGCCTGGGCCAGCGTCAGCAATCCGGCATTGACGAACGAGACGGTCATCACCGTAGTGGCTGTTGAAGACTGCACAGAGGCTGTCACCAGCATACCTGTTAACATTCCCGTAAAGCGGTTGGTGGTCATTGCACCCAGGACGTGACGCAACTGCGGTCCTGCCATCTTCTGCAAAGCTTCACTCATCGATTTCATACCAAACATAAGCAGCGCGAGTGAGCCTAGAAGCTTAAAAATAATCCAAATCGACATAAAGAATTGTTTTTTTGATTTGATAATTCGGCCACAAAGTTACAAAAAAATTAGAAAATATTAGGAATTATACAATATTTTTCTTATCTTTGCCCAAAAATAATCCTAATAACGAACTATAAATATGGAACAAACAATCTCAATTCACGTTCGAAACATCGACAAAACCATCGAAGTACCCATGGGTTCAACACTCGAAGAGATCTATGAAATGACTGGTATGAAGATGGCATACGGCCCCATCTCAGCACGGGTTAATAATAAGGTTGAAGGTATGCACTACCGCGCATATAAACAAAAAGAGGTGGAGTTTCTCGATGTCACCTCATCGAGCGGCTCAAGGGCCTACACCCGCACGCTTTTCTTCGTGCTCTGCAAAGCGGCCCACGACCTCTTCAAGCCGTGCAAGGTGGCTATCGACATCCCCGTGAGTAACGGTTACTATGTGAACCTGCAGATCGGGCGCCCGGTAACCCTCGACGATGCCGGAGCTATCCGCCGGCGCATGCAGGAGATCATCGACGCCGCCTTGCCCATACACCGCCATGAGACAACAACGGAGGAGGCCATCGCACTTTTCGACAGCTTGCACAACCGATCGAAGGTGAAACTGCTGAAGAGCACAGGCACACTCTTCACTACTTACTACGACATAGATGGCTATCTGGATTATTACTACGGATCGCTACTGACGAACACCAAACAGATATACCTCTTCGGACTGGAGAAATACTACGACGGTCTGCTGCTGAGGCTGCCATCGAGGGAACACCCGTCGGAACTGGGTGAGATGACGCATCAGGATAAGATGTTCGGCATCTTCAAGGAGCATCACCAGTGGCAGGACATCCTCGGACTGCGCACCATCGGCGACCTCAATGAGGTCATCAGTAAAGGCTATGCACCACAACTGATTCAGGTAAGCGAGGCCCTTCAGGAAAAGAAGATCGGCAAGATAGCCGACGAGATAGCCCAGCGCAAGGGTATCAAGCTGGTGCTTATCGCCGGACCGTCGAGCAGTGGTAAGACGACTACCTGTAAGCGCCTCAGCGTACAACTTGCCGTAAACGGCATCAAGCCCATCGGCATCTCGCTCGACGACTATTTCCTGGATCGCGACAAGACGCCACTCGACGAGAAGGGCGACTACGACTTCGAGCATCTGCACGCCCTGAACCTGCCACTCTTCAACGAACAGCTGAACGCGCTGTTCAAGGGCGAAGAGGTGGAGCTGCCGCGTTATGACTTCCCTACGGGCAAGAGTCTGATGAGCGGCAAGAAACTGAAACTACACGACGACAATATATTAGTGGTAGAAGGTATCCACGCCCTGAATCCCGAACTGACGGCCCAGATTCCCAATGAGCAGATATTCCGTGTCTATGCCTCAGCACTGACCACCATCCTGCTCGACAACCACAATTATATCCCGACAACAGACAACCGTCTGCTGCGCCGCATCATCCGCGACCATAAGTATCGTGGGGTGAGTGCTAAGGACACCATCCACCGCTGGCCATCCGTACGTGCCGGAGAAAACAGATGGATATTCCCCTATCAGGAGAATGCCGATGCGATGTTCAACACAGCCATGCTCTTCGAACTGGCTGTTATCAAGATACAGGCAGAACCGCTGTTACAACAGGTGCCCGAGAACTGCGAGGAGCATGCCGAGGCTTACCGCCTGCTGAAGTTCCTGCACTACATCAAGCCCATTCCCGACACACAGATTCCACCGACCTCGCTCCTACGTGAGTTCCTCGGCGGCAGTTCTTTTGAATATTGACATCAGACTATTATTTACCAACACTAAACAATTATGAAAAAATTATCATTACTATTCATGATGCTGCTGGCAGTACCGCTAGGACTGATGGCAGAGGGCACCTCGTGGGGCGATGCCATCGCGATAGCCCAAGGAGAGACAGGTAGCTGTTCGCTCAATGATGACCAGAAGGACGGCTATTTCAAGATTGAAATACCCGAGGAAGGTAGCGTAAAGATTACGATGACTACCGACGGGGACCTTAACATGAACTGGGTAGAACTTTACTGGTATAAAGCCGCCAGCGATGACTACTCCAGCCGTGAATCCACGGGATGGTATCCTGAGAACGGCAAGGTCTTCGAAATGACCGATGCCGGCAAAGGCACCTATTATCTCCGTGCCCAGCGCCGTAGCGGTAAAGGCACCTGTACGCTGAAGTATGAGTTTACGACCTGTCCCAAGGCCAACGATACCGAGCCCAACGATGACAAGGGTTCTGGCGACGTACTGGTGAGTGGTGAGACCGTGGAAGGACGCCTGGGATACAAGGATGACTCAGGCTATCGCGACGAAAACGACTGGTACAAGATCGAAGTGCCAGAAGACGGTACGGTGGAACTTGAGTATGATCTCGACCAGACCTACGAGCTGAAATTGAACTGGATGGACTTCCGCTGGTATAACGCTAAAAATGACGATTATCCCAGTCGTGCTAGCACGGGGTGGTATCCATCCGACAACGGCAAGCTAGCCATTACTAATGTAAGTGTCGGTACTTATTACATCCAGATGCAGCGAAGATCAGGACACGGTGGCTACACGCTGAAGTACACCTTCACTCCCAGCAGCTTCGAAAAAGACGCTGAGCCCAACGACAACAAGGGAGAAGGCACCGAGATAGCCATCGGAGAGACCGTACAGGGACATCTGGGTTTCCGCGATGCCACGGACAATGTGGACGACAACGACTGGTACAAGATCGAAGTGCCGGGCGACGGCCGCATCGATCTCGTCTATGACCTCGACCAGACCAACGAACTGGCGATAAACTGGATGGATGTACGTTGGTATAAAGCCAGCAACGATGATTATCCCAGCCGCGAATCCACGGGATGGTATCCCAAGGCAAACGACACGCTCTCTGTCACCAATGCCGGCAAAGGCACCTATTACATCCAGATGCAGCGTAAGAGCGGACACGGCGGCTACACGCTGAAGTATCTCTTCACGCCAAGCAAATACAGCAACGACTCGGAACCCAACGACGAGAAGGGACAGGGCGACGAGATTGCCATGGGAGGTACCGTACAGGGACACTTGGGCTACCGCGACGCTACGGACTATGTTGATGACAACGACTGGTACAAGATTGTTGTGCCGGAGGACGGTCGCGTAGACCTTATTTATAATTGTGAGCAGACCTACGATCTGAAACTGAACTGGATGGACTTCCGCTGGTATAAAGCAAGCAACAATGACTATCCCAGTCGTGAGAGTACGGGCTGGTATCCGAATCCCAGCGACACCCTGACCATCGGCGATGCTGGCAAGGGCACCTATTACATCCAGATGCAGCGCAAATCAGGACACGGCGGCTACACGCTGAAGTATGTCTTCACACGAAACAACACCCCCGTAGACGAGGAGCCTAACAACGAGGCAGATCAGGTGACACAGGTGATTGAGAACGACGGCATTGCCACAGGACACCTCGGCTATCGCGATGAAAATGACAATACCGACAAGGACGACTGGTTCAAACTCGACACCAGAAACTCGGGCGTCATGCTCGTGGTGACCATCGAGACAGACAGCATTTCTAACCTGGCATTCAACTGGGTGGACATCATCCGTGTGAAAGACGGCAAGTCGAACAGTGTGGCATCCAGCGGCTGGTACCCAAAAGGAAAGATATCCATTTCCACCAATGAAATAGAAGAGGACGCCACTTATTATGTCCATCTGCAGCGTAATGACGGTCACGGCGGCTACACTGTCAGCTACGGTTCGCCACAGCGCTACGAGGGCAGTCAGATCCGTATCACCTATCTGGGCCGCAACACCACACGTCTTGGTATTCCAAGCCCCTATGACGTGAAGGTGGAGAACATCGGCAGCGGCAACACGGGCAGTTTCTTCATTGCCATCCCCGCAACACCCGACATCGAATTCCTTTCGGCCAGCATCCCCACAGAATTTGGCGTGATGGAGGTAGACCGCGATGAGTTTGCCGTCTACGATGAGAAGGAGGGAGACTGTGCTGTGTTCATTATGAACAACTTAGGTCCTTATGAGAGCTATCAGTTCACGGTGAATATGCAGGGACGCGTAGAGGGAGCCTCGACACGTGCCGAGGATGTGCCCGAAGGTGCATTCCCGATAAAGGCGAAGGGACAGTCGATACTCGGTGCCTTGAAGAGCGAAGCTCAGGAATTTGAAGACAACTTTGAATGGGAAGCTGCCGCAGAAGACGGTATATCCGTTGCCACTGTCCAGGCTGCCATTGACACTTGGTTCTTCGACGAGAAAGACCGTAGGGATTTGGCTCAGGCCATCGGTCCTGCGCAACACGAATATAGGCAGAGCTACCGTCAGCCTGTTGCCAGCCCCGTGACGCACTACACGCAAAAGGTTGCCGAAAAAGTCGTGACTCTAACCAACCCTGTTGCGGCTACCATCGATGCACTTAAAGCCTCGGGGCAGATTGCCAACAGTCTGGTGACAGCCATGCGCCGCAAACTGTGGCTCTGGATCTATAAGGATTTGGGCTACGTAAAGGATGACCCCCAGGTGATGGACGGTACCTCAGGAACTAATGGTGTTGTACGCTCATGGGATCCCAACGAGATGGTAGGTCCGATGGGCTACGGCGACAAGCACTACATCGGTGAGACGAAGACCATGGACTACCGCATCCTCTTTGAGAACAAGGCCGAGGCCACTGACAATGCCTATCGTATCCACATCAGCGACGAGCTCGATGAGAATGTCTTCGATGTCTCGACCGTACGCTTCGGCAAGACGAGTCATGACGGTCCGGAATATAACTGGAAGATGAACCGCGAAGGCAACAAGCTCACCTGGGACATTGAGGGCATCGAACTGCCACCGAATGTGAATGCTCCCGAGGGTGAGGGTTGCGTTACCTTCAGCGTTGATCTGAAACCCGGACTGAAGAACGGCACGCAGATCAGGAACAAGGCCGCCATCATCTTCGACAGCAACGAGACCATCGAGACCAACGAGTTTGTGAACACCCTCGACATTGTGGAGCCTACTGCAGAGATGAAGGATTTCAGCATGAACAGCAAGGGCCAGTACGTCGTGAACTGCTCGGGCAGCGATGATGATTCAGGTATCAGCCACTACCTGTTCTATGTCTCCGCCAACGGTGATGAGTACAAGTACCTGGGACAGAACACCGAACCTTCGTACGCTCTGGATATAGAACCCAGTACAGACTATAATTTCATTGCGTTCGCAGTAGACAATGTGGGCAATATACAGAAGGCCATCCCTGAACCTGTGAAATATGATCCTACAGGTATCAGTACGGTTGTCGCAGTACCCGAAACACGCTGGGCCATCTACAACCTGAAGGGTGTCATCGTGGCCAGTGGAGAGGGCAGCTCCACGAAGCAATTGCCCGCCGGTGTTTACATCGAACGGAGAGGTAACGATGTCCGTAAGGTCATCATCAAATAGATGAGGCCAACTGAATAATCATACAGGAAAGCTGGTGATTTATACGCAAAAGATGCATATTTGCTGCAAGTTCGCGGCAAATATGCATTTTTTTTAGATTTCCTTTGGCGTTTCGGCTAAAATTGAATAATTTTGCAGCCGTTTATAAGATACATAGTAATAAACCTATTATATTATGGCTGAAAAATTAGAAGTGAAGGAGCTGGATCAGGTTGTTGTCCGCTTCTCGGGTGACTCCGGTGATGGTATGCAGCTCGCCGGTAACATCTTCTCTACGGTCAGTGCCACCGTTGGTAACGGCATCTCGACATTCCCTGACTATCCCGCTGACATCCGCGCCCCGCAAGGTTCTCTGACCGGTGTGTCTGGTTTCCAGGTTCACATCGGTGCAGGTAAGGTTTATACCCCTGGCGACAAGTGCGACGTGCTGGTAGCCATGAACGCAGCTGCGCTGAAGACTCAATACCGTTATGCCAAAGCCGGTGCAACAATCATCATCGATACCGACTCTTTTGGTCCCAAAGATCTGGAGAAGGCACAGTTTGCTACCCCCGATTACCTCGGTGAGATGGGCATCGACCCAGACCGCGTTATCCAGTGTCCGCTTACTACGATGGTGAAGGATTGTCTGGCTGATACGGGTATGGATATGAAAGCCATGATGAAGTGCCGCAACATGTTTGCCTTGGGTCTTGTATGCTGGCTCTTCGACCGTGACCTGAACCTCGTGGCCAACTTCCTGAAGGAGAAGTTTGCCAAGAAGCCCGCTATTGCCGAGGCTAACATCAAAGTGATTCAGGCTGGTTACAACTACGGACATAACACCCACTCTTCGACAGTGAACGTCTACCGTGTGGAATCTAAGGAGAAGGTTCCCGGACGCTATATGGACATTACAGGTAACAAGGCTACTGCCTACGGTTTCATCGCCGCTGCCGAGAAGGCTGGTCTGAAGCTCTACCTGGGTTCTTATCCTATCACCCCTGCTACTGATGTGCTCCACGAATTGTCAAAGCACAAGTCATGTGGTGTAATCACCGTTCAGTGTGAAGATGAGATCAGCGGTTGTGCTTCGGCACTTGGTGCTTCGTTTGCCGGTGCTCTCGGTGTCACCTCGACTTCCGGTCCTGGTATCTGCTTGAAGAGCGAGGCCATGAACCTGGCTGTTATCATGGAGTTGCCGCTCGTAGTGCTCGATGTGCAGCGTGGTGGTCCTGCTACGGGTCTTCCCACAAAGAGTGAACAGACAGACTTGCTGCAGGCACTCTTCGGACGTAACGGTGAGAGTCCTATGCCCGTGATGGCTGCCACCAGTCCTACCGACTGTTTCGACGCCGCTTATCAGGCATGTAAGATTGCGCTTGAGCACATGACACCAGTCGTATTGCTCACCGATGCTTTCGTGGCCAACGGCTCTGGTGCCTTCAAACTGCCTGAGATTGACAAACTCGATCCCATCAATCCCCCATACGTTCCTGAGGAACTGAAGGGTAAGTGGACACCATATATGCGTGCTGAGAACGGCACCCGCTACTGGGCTGTTCCTGGTCGTGAGGGCTTCACCCACATCCTTGGCGGATTGGAGAAAGACTCTAATACAGGTGCCATCTCCACGAATCCTGAGAACCACGACCTGATGACCCGTCTGCGCCAGCAGAAGATTGCCAACATTCAGGTGCCCGACCTTGAGGTTGACGGTGATGAGAATGCCGATCTGCTGATTGTGGGCTTCGGCTCTACCTATGGCCATCTGCGTTCTGCGATGGATGAGCTCCGTGCCAAGGGCTACAAGGTGGCTCAGACCCACTTCAAGTATCTGAACCCGCTGCCGAAGAACACTGCCGAGGTGCTTTCCAAGTATAAGAAAGTGGTTGTGGCAGAGCAGAACATGGGACAACTCGCTGGTTATCTGCGCATGAAGGTCGATAACTTCGTACCTTATCAGTTCAATCAGGTAAAGGGTCAGCCTTTCGTTGTAGAAGAGCTAGTCAACGCATTCGAAGAGATCTTGAAGAAGTGAATAGTTAAGAGTGAAAAGTGAAAAAATAAGAATTATGGAATATACAGCACAAGATTTTAAGAAAGGCCAGCCCCGTTGGTGCCCTGGTTGTGGCGACCACTTCTTCCTGGCTTCACTCCATAAGGCTATGGCCGAGATAGGCGTAGCTCCCGAGAACGTAGCAGTTATTTCCGGTATCGGCTGTTCGAGCCGTCTGCCCCACTATATGGCTACTTACGGCATGAACACCATCCACGGTCGTGCTGCCGCCATTGCTACCGGTGCCAAGGTGGCTAACCCAAACCTCACCGTATGGCAGGTTTCGGGCGACGGTGACGGACTCGCTATCGGTGGCAACCACTTCATCCATGCCAACCGTCGTAACATCGACCTGAACATGATCCTCCTGAACAACCGCATCTACGGTTTGACAAAGGGTCAGTACTCTCCTACCTCACCCCGTGGCTTCGTTTCCAAGTCGAGCCCCTACGGCACAGTAGAGGATCCATTCCGTCCTGCAGAGCTCTGCTTCGGCGCACGCGGTCATTTCTTTGCCCGTTGCGTGGCCACCGATGCCAAAGGAACAGTCGAGGTACTGAAGGCTGCCTACCAGCATAAGGGCGCTTCAGTTACTGAGGTGTTGCAGAACTGCGTCATCTTCAACGACCACTGCCACGACGTGGTTTACAACAATGAGGGTCGAAAGAAGAACGCCATCTACGTAAAGCATGGCGAGAAACTGGTGTTCGGCGAGAACAATGAGTTCGGACTCGTACAACAGGGCTTTGGTCTGAAGGTGGTAGAGATCGGTAAGGACGGTTACACCATCGACGACGTACTCGTTCACGATGCTCACTGCGAGGACAACACCCTGCAGTTGAAACTTGCCCTGATGGGAAACAACGATGGTTTCCCCATCGCCCTCGGCGTCATCCGCGACGTAGACGCTCCTACCTACAACGACTCTGTTTACGTCCAGCTTGAAGAGGTTTCTGGACAGAAGAAATATCACAACTTTACTGAACTTCTTGAGACGAATGACATCTGGGAAGTGAAGTAAAAGTGAAGATTTTATTAATCTTTATAAATAAAAGGGCAAAAAATTTTGCTCTTTTATTTTTTATACTTATCTTTGTACCGTGATTATGAGGAAGGAGCTAATCATCAAGAACCATGTGCAGGAACTGGAACGGGTAACTGCCTTTGTAGAAAGCATCGGTGAAGAACTGAGGCTCAGTCAGGAGTTGCTAGGTGACCTTCAGCTGGTGATGGAAGAAATGGTGGTCAATGTAATCTCCTATGCCTATCCTGAAGGCACGACGGCTGATATTACACTCATCGCAGAGAGCGACGGCAATGAACTTACGTTCGTGCTCTCCGACAAAGGCAAGGAGTTTGATCCCACCAAGAAGGAGGATACTGACATGAGCATCAACCCTGCAGAACGCGAAATTGGCGGCATGGGTATTTTCATCGTTAAGAACATCATGAACGAGGTGACTTACCAGCGACTCGATGGTCATAATCTCCTGACGATGAAAAAGATCATATAGCGATAATCCTTTTCATAACCCTTCGGCAACCCTAATTAGAGCTTGACGGAGGAAATATCTACCAGATTATTGACGATGGCATAGATTGTAAGACCTGCAGGACTGTGTATCTGAAGCTTGCGGGCGATGTTACGACGATGCGTGATAACCGTATTTACGGAAATGCAGAGATGGTCGGCAATCTCCTTATTCGACATGCCTTGTACCAATGAGATAATCACATCCTTTTCACGGTCGGAAAGGGCATCGGGGGTCTGTCCTGTTGCTGCCTTGAACACCATATCCGAGATGTTACGAGTCACATCGCTCTGCTTCGTATGCTGCTCCAGTCGCCGGATAGCAGGCACAAAGATATGATCCTCAACCATAGCATGCTGACGGAGCCAAACCTCGTTTTCATAAATATCATGAAGCGTGGCTGTAAGCTGATTGTTATGTAACCCGTCCTGAGGCAAATACTTGATAATCAGAAGTTTCAATTCACGCAGTTTCTTGTCCGTTGCCCCATGATGCTTCGAGAAGGTATCCACATTATAGTCGTTCACCGGCTGTCCGTCTATCAACGACTGCACGTAAGGGAACAGTGTTTTCTGCTCATACTTCATGTGGCGGCGTATCTCATGGGCATATTCATCATAGAAGCGCAGGATAAGTTTGGCCAAGCCTTCACTTTCGTCGAGCGACTCCTGTAGCTCACGGCGGATATAGGGCAACTGGAAATCCAGGAAATAGGCATGGCTGGCTTCCAGATAGTGCAACAATGTAGGAACGAAAAGCTGTTCATCGGCATCAAACTCACCATAACCGTTAATCGTAAAGTTAACCACAGCCAGGAAAGTGTAGGTATCCACATCGTTATCCTCACACGTTTCTCTGACCGTTTTGTCACCAAAACCAAGACTGATACCAAAACTGCCAAGCATCTGCAACAAGTCGTAATTATCGCGAATAAGCGAGATCATCTTGTCATCCGCTTCATACATTTTCTGATTTTTCATCTTACGCTTACCTATTTCTGATTACTGGGTGCAAAGGTAGGCATTATTTCCGACTTGTGCAATAATCATAAATAGGTATTTTACTTCATCTCAAATCCTCAAAATGGCCGTTCACAGGCTGTTTCATCATTTTTAGGTATTGGTGATTTACCTGTTTCGTCATACCTTTGCACCCGATTTGAACAAAGATTAGGTTATTATTGAGATGAAAAAACTATTGTTTTTACTTACTATTATTTTGACGACGAACGCCGTGATGGCTGCTGAGCCAGACACACTTGGTTACAACAGATTCCGTTTTGGCGGCTATGGTGAAATGGTAGCTAATTTCAAGGATTATGGCATTAACCGTTTCTATGGTCACAAGGAAGGCAATGCCAAGCAAAACCACAACACGATATCCATCCCCCGCTTCGTACTGGCTTTCGACTACAAGTTCACGCCAAAGTGGATCCTGGGCGCCGAGATTGAGTTTGAATATGGTGGCACAGGTACATCCTACGAACTGGAGAACACCGAAAACGGCGAATACGAGACGGAGGTAGAGAAAGGTGGTGAAGTTGCACTAGAACAGTTTCATATCACTCGGATGATCGTCCCGGAGTTCAACATCCGTGCTGGTCATCTCATCGTCCCCATAGGTCTTACCAATGCGCACCACGAGCCCATCAACTTCTTCGGCTCTTCGCGCCCAGAGGGCGAGACCACCATCATCCCCTGCACTTGGCATGAAACGGGTATCGAATTTCTCGGCAAATTCGGTAAGGACTATGCGACCTTCGACTATGAAGCCATGATTGTGACGGGACTTAATGCCAATGGTTTCGATCGTAACAAATGGGTAAGAGGCGGTAAACAAGGACTCTTTGAGGGGGACAATTTCACCAGCCCTGCCTATGTGGCTCGTCTGAACTATACCGGCGTACCAGGACTACGTCTGGGAGGTTCCATCTACTATTGTCCCAATACAGGTGCCAATTCCGACAAATTGATCACCTACGACGAGATAGGCAGGATACCCGTAACCATCTATTCGCTCGACGCACAATATACTAATAAATATGTGACGGCCCGAGCCAACTATCTCTCTGGCAATATCGCCCATGCTGATCAGTTAGGTGCCAAGAACGGCAAGCTCTCCAACAAGTCCGGGTACAGTCGCACCACACCTATCGCTAAGCGTGCTGTGTCTTACAATGCTGAAGTAGGCCTTAACCTGAAGAGCATAGTGGGAGGAGGCAAAAACTTCCCGGTCATCTATCCCTTTGCCCAGTATGAGTACTACAACTCTCAGGAAAAAGGTGAGGGTATGGACGTGATGGATGCCCGCTGTCAGGTCAGCAAGTGGAACTTCGGACTGAACTGGCGGGCACTTCCCAACCTCGTGGTGAAAGCCGACTACACCACTCGACAGATCGGTACAGCCAAAGTGTTCGGCACGGGCAATTATAACAGCGAGAATGAATTTGGCATCGGCATTGCCTATATCGGCTGGTTCTTCAAGAAATAACACGAATTATTAACAATAAAAACAACAAACAAAATGAGAACAAAACTATTTCTTATGGGTCTCACCCTGATGGGACTCGTAGCAATGACATCTTGTGGTAGTGACAATGATGATCCGACACCGACACCAGCTCCCACTCCGACACCCACTCCGACATCTGACGATGGCATCGACGATGCCGAGTTTGATGCCATCATTAATCAATATGTGGATGCAGTGGTTCTGCCCACCTACAATGATCTGAAAGAGAAGAATACAGCTCTCTACAATGCCGTACTGGCCTTTGGTGACAATCCCTCCGACAACGGTTTCAAGGCTATCTGCGACGCATGGCTTGAGGCACGTGAGCCGTGGGAGTCGAGCGAGGCATTCCTCTTCGGTCCTGTAGCCGACTACGGTCTTGATCCTAACATGGACTCATGGCCCCTTGACCAAGAGGCTATCGTCAAGTTGTTAGAGTCTCAACAATGGAATAAGATGGACTGGACTGGCGATTACGACGAGGATGACGAGGCAATCGCTGCCGCTCAGAATGTCCGTGGTTTCCACACCCTAGAGTTCCTCGCATTCCGTGATGGTCAGGCTCGCACACTCAACGATACCGCCAGTGACGATGAGGCAGCCAATGCAGTATACAACTCAGAAAATGCTACTGCCTGGGCACAGTATATGAAGAATACCGCCCTCCTGCTCGTCAATGACGTGACAACACTCTGCGACGCATGGAACGGCGGCTATGCCGATGAGTTCAAGAAGCACAACGGCGGTGATTTCACCAGTGGTCTGAGCTGTATCGAGCAACTCATCGACGGTTGTGTGGATATCGCTGGCGAGGTTGGCGGTTCCAAGATTGGCGATCCTTACGACCTCTATCAGTCAGGTAAGACCACCGAGGCTCTCTATGCCGTTGAGTCATGGTACAGCTGGCACTCTCGTGACGACTATACCAACAATATCTACTCCATCCGCAATGCCTATTATGGTTCACGCGATGGCAGCATCAACGACAATTCGCTGTCGAAGCTGGTGGCTAAATACAATGCCGAACTCGATGCTGACGTGAAAGCAGCTATCGATGCTGCCGCCAAGGCCATCCAGGCTATCCCCCAGCCTTTCCGCAACAACATCAATTCCAAGGAAGCAGCTGAAGCCATGGAAGCCTGCGCTGAACTGGGCGACATCCTGGAGAACGAGCTGAAGCCGTTCCTGGCAAACAGCACCAAGTAAGACTGGTGTATACAAGTATACCGCAAAGCGGAGACGGATCTTCAAAATCCGTCTTCGCTATTGTGGTTAATAGAAAGAGAAAAGAATATTACTATCACTTTATGAACAAATACTTTAGTATTTCATTGCTATTGACAGGTTTCCTAAGCCTCTCGGCCTGTGATGAAAGCGACCAGTTGGATGTTGACGACATCGAGATTCCCCGAGGCTATGCTCTTTCTGCGGGGACATCGACTGGATTCTACAACTCCTCCGTCGCCTACGATCAGGCATCGCGGTGGCTGTCAGGCACTTACGACAGCCGTTTCAATGCCGGCGACCGTCTGTACGACAATGTGAAGACCTCAAACGAGAATGGTCACGGTGGCGGCCTCGGCCCTGTCTATGCAGGCTATTCCTGTGGCAGTTGTCACCGTAATGCCGGACGTACGGAACCTACTTACTGGACAAGTTTCAAGAATGGTGGCAACGACGGTTCCGGCCCCTACGGATTCACCGCCTCACTCATCTATATCACCCGCAAAAACGGCACCTTCTTCCCCAATTATGGCCGTGTGATCCACGATCAGGCCATCTATGGCGTCCATCCTGAAGGCAAGCTGAAGGTAGAGATCGATTCGATGACTTACTCTTTCCCTGACGGTGAGAAATACACACTTTGCGTACCAAAGTGGAGCATCACCGAATGGTATGCCGACAGCATCAGTCCCAACGACCTCTTCTGTACCGTCCGTGTGCCGTTACGCCATGTCGGTATGGGACAAATGATGGCCATCGATCCCAACGAGATTGAAGCCCTGGCACGCAAAAGCAACTACCCAGAATGGGGCATCAGCGGACGTGCCAACTACATCAATGAGCGCGGCAAGCTGCAACTTGGTCTCTCTGGCAATAAGGCACAGCATGCCGACCTTACCGTAGAACTGGGATTCTCAAGTGACATGGGTATGACCAACAGCCGCTATCCTGAAGAGATATGCGAAGGTCAGCGCCAGATGGAGGAAGGTTCCATGATGGGACTCGCTTACGATATGCTCGACGTTACGACAGAGGATATGGAGAACGTAGACCTCTATATGCAAGGACTGGCAGTACCTGCACGCCGCAACGTCAACAACGCCGACGTCAAAGCCGGTGAGCAACTGTTCTACCAGGCCGGCTGCCACCTCTGCCACGTCACAACCCTCCACACCAAGGCTCGCGGCAGTACGCTTCTGGCTGGTACGAATCTGCCCTGGCTCGGCAACCAGACCATCCACCCCTACTCCGACTACCTGCTCCATGACATGGGATCAGAGATCATGGGGGTAGGTCTGAACGACAATTTCGTCAGCGGACTGGCCCGTGGCAATGAATGGCGCACCACACCGCTCTGGGGCGTAGGTCTCCAGAAGAAGGTCAACGGCCACACCTATTTCCTGCACGACGGAAGAGCCCGCAACTTTGTCGAGGCCATTATGTGGCATGGCGGCGAAGGCGAAGCCTCGAAGAACAAGTTCAAGAACATGACCAAGCAGCAGCGCGACCAGCTCGTACAATTCCTGTGGAGTCTTTAAGTAAAAGTACTAGAATCACCAGAAATATTTGATATAAAAATGAAATACAATAGAATATACGCTATCTTGATGGCAACCACCCTCTCAGCTACCGCTTTCGCTGAGTCAGAGACAGAAAAGATCGTCACAGAGCCTGCTGCAGAAGTGTCAGAGGCCAGTCAGTTGAACATGGATAACGGTGTGATACCTATCGCCGACGACCGAGGTTTCACACTACAGTCCAACGACGGCAACTTCGTGTTCAAGCCTTATCTGTTCATCCAGAGCACGCTCAGTTACAAATACTACGATGATGAAGGGCTCGACAAAGCCTACAATCAGGACAACGTAGCCAACTCTGGTTTCGCTATCCCCTATGCCATCATCGGCTTCACAGGCAAGGCTTTCGGCAAGATCGACTATAATGTCTGTGTGAATGCAGCAGCCTCTGGCGGCAACATTCTCCAGCAGGCGTGGATTGACTATGCGGCCATGCCTGAGCTCCGATTCCGTGTCGGTAAGTTCAAGACACCCTTCACCCACGCTTATCTCACCACGTTGGGCGAGACGCTCTTCTCCAGCCTGCCCACCTCGCTGACGGCACAGGCCATTCTCCCACACTCACTTAATGCTGTTACCCCAGGCATCGGCACGGGCTTTGACCTCGGTGTCGAGGTTCATGGCTTCATTGCCAACAAGTTCGGCTACGAGGTAGGCATCTGGAATGGTACAGGCTCGGCCCAGAACGGTGCGACCAAGGGACTCAGCGACGACAACCACCTGCCCTCATTGATGTACGCTGGCCGTCTGACTTTCCAGCCTAAAGGTGCCATGCCCATGACGCAGGGCAATCCGAAACTGCTCCACGAGGATAAAATGCTCTTTGGCATCAGCGCCAATTTCAACAACGAGGCCGAGAGTGAGTCTACCAACGACTTCCGTGCCGGCTTTGAGTTCGCCATGCTGAAGAACCGCTGGTATCTGGGACTCGAGGCTTACTACATGCACATCGGCTTCACCGACCGTCAGAAGATCGACGACACCTATAATTATTGGGGAGGCTATGCCCAGGTAGGCTATTTCGTGCATCCCCAGGTGCAGCTCGGTCTGCGTTACGACCTCTACGATCGTAACGGCTCGTCGAAAGACGGTATCCTGAACATGCCTGCCGCCACTGTCAACTACTTCATCCCGAAGACCAACATCAAACTCTCCGCCATGTATCAGTACACCGGCCGCACAGGTCACGACACCCAGCTTGACCGTGATCTCGACGACCTCGGCATCTGCACTCACATCGCTCAGGTCATGCTGCAATACGCCTTCTAACAGGTTACAAATAAAAGATAAAAGACAAATATGGAGATTTCAATGAAAAAATATCTCTTTGCAACGCTTTTGGCTTTGACAAGCATCGGACTCTCATCCTGTGACGACGGGCGCATTTATCCTGAGACCGCAAAGCTGTCGGAAGGCAAGACCGTGCAGATGGAAGGTGTTCTCACGGGACTGTCAGGCTGGCCCGGAGCCTATCGGGTGGCCATCGCCGGCTTCGAGAATGCCGACGATGAATACGCTGATGTCTCAAAAGTCATCACCAGCAGCGATGTCACCGACGGCAAAGTATCTGTCGAACTATCGGGTATCAAGGATAATATCAAGCTTGTCAGGCTCTGCATCCTCGATCGTCTGCGCCGCCATATCATCACCTTCAAGGAGGTCGATGTCTCATCAGCCTCCGAGAACGTGAAGATGGAAGTGGGAACCGTTGATATCAGTATGTTTAATACCATCCAGCAGAACTTCTTCAACACCACCTGCGCCAACTGTCATGGAGCCTCCAACCGCGTAGCTGCCGACCTCTATCTTACTGAAGGTAAGAGTTACCCAGCACTGGTAGATATAGATTCCAAGCGTATTGACGGCAAGAAACTAGTGGCGCCCAACGATGCTGCCGGTAGCGTCATCCACATGGTACTCAACCAGGAATCGGTGGAAGGCATCTCGATGAACCACTTCGACCTCGTATCAGAGTTGAACAAGCAGACCATCCTGCCCATTATCGACAGCTGGATAAATAACGGAGCAAAAGAAAATTGATTATAAACAGAAACAGACAACAAGCAATATAATGAACAATAAACAACAGACCTTTCAGTTCGAGAACGCATTTGCAGATGTATTCATGTTCGAAAATGGCACAGAAGTACGTGAGTATCATGTCATGATTCATGCCAACTCATCGCGACTGCCCTACGCCCAGCAGTTGGAGGCCGTCTTAGGCGCATATAACCAATTGATAGAAGGGGAGTTAGTGGGAGCACAGGCCGTGTTCAAGCGCTATTTCCTCAGCGACGCGGCTAATCAGGCTGATGATGTCATCGTCTCCGATGTCACAGACTGTGCTAAGAGCATCATCCAGCAGGCACCCCTCGACGGCACCAAGATTGCCCTTTGGGTCTATCTGATGACAAACGTCCAGACTGGCCTCAGCAAAAGCGGATTGTACGAAGTGCGTCACGGCGACTTCCGTCATCTATGGAACGGTTCTGCCCACAATATGGCTGCCAATTCAGAATATCAGACGCGCCTGCTCTTCAACGAGTATAACATGCAGCTGATTCAGGAGGGATGTACGCTGGAGGCCAACTGTATCCGCACTTGGTTCTTTGTCAACGATGTCGATCTGAACTATGGTGGTGTGGTACGTGCCCGCAACCAGTTCTTCTTCACACAGGGACTCACGGTGAACACCCATTTCATTGCCTCTACGGGCATCGGAGGCCGTCAGCAGGATCCCAACGTACTCTCGCAGATGGATAACTATGCTATCGCAGGCATCAGGAAGGAGCAGGTACATTATCTGTACGCTTCTACTCACCTGAACCGCACCAGCGATTACGGTGTTAGCTTCGAACGAGGAACACAGGTGAACTATGCCGATCGTCGGCATGTCTTCATCTCAGGCACCGCCTCTATTAATAATAAAGGTGAAGTGGTGTATCCCAAAGATATCATCAAACAGACACACCGCATGTGGGAGAATGTCGAGGCACTGTTGGCAGAAGCCGACTGCAACTTCAACGATGTGGCCGAAATGGTTGTCTACCTCCGCGATACGGCAGACTACGAACTGGTACGTGAACTGTATGAAGAGCGTTTTGCGGGCAAACCTTACATGATAGTCCATGCGCCAGTCTGTCGCCCAGGCTGGCTCATCGAGATGGAGTGTATGGCTATCAAGGCCGTTGATCTGCCCACAATGCCTAAGTTCTGAGTACATGGTACAATTAAGGTGTCTGACTCTCTGCATCCTGATTGGGATTACAACAGCCTTTTCCGCCCGCAGCATCCAGACCATCAATGAGGACAAAGCTAAGGAAGTGGCACGCGAGCAAGTCGTCTGGAACGGCCGCCTCTGCCCTTTCTCCACCTTTGCCCTAGGGTTCTTGCAGTCTGTCTATGGCAAAAGCAGTTACAAAGGCCTCTCTCCTGAGCAGGTGGTCTATGGCTGGCTCCTTCGCCCTGAAGTTTGGAAGGATGAACCTATGATCCATATTCCTGAGGCCGACCTTCAGCGTCAACTGCATATCGAAGGCGAATATGCCAAGTTCTCAGAACTCTTCGACGACACACTCGGCTACAAGTTGAACACCTTGGGGTCAGACCTTCCAGAACGGATGCGGCAGATGGCTCGTGAGTCATCTGCCGCCATCAGTCTTGACGAGAAAGTGGGTGACATTATTCTGCTGACAAGAGGCCAACTTTTTAAGCCGCGTCCTGCTGATATGAAGCCCTTACCCTCATGGCAGGTAGAGGCTGAAATTCTTTGGAACAACACCCCTTCATGGGCTATTTTGGTGATAGTTGCAGTCGCATCCCTCTTGGTGTTCTTTCTGAGGAAAGCTATGAAGAGGCCTTTGAAGGCTGCAAAGATAGCATAAAGACAACGCTACAGCCCTGACGTGATTGTTCGACAAGGTCGAGCATGCCTCCTTGCAGAATCATCATTCTCCGACTCAGAGACAGGCCGATACCGCTACCACTCCGCTTGGTAGTGAAGAAAGGCACAAAGAGCGACTGACGGTTTTCCGCAGGGATAGGCAGACCATCATTGCCGATGTAGAGAGTCAGGAAGGCAGAGTCGTGATTGGATCCTTGACCCTTTTCCACAACTATTTTCTGGGCTTTGGCCTCAATGGCGTTCTTCACGAGATTCATCAATACCTGCCGCAACATCCCTGCATCGGCACGGACAGTCACTTCAGGCGAGATACTTACCTCCCACGCCAGTTGGGGATAGGCTTTCCTGATGTCTTCAATCATCTTCAGCAAGTCGACATCGTCCATCTTCGGTTTCTCCAGTTCCGACATCTTTCGATAGCTGGTAACAAAATCACTCAGATGGCGCGAGGTGTCGTAGATGGCTTTAATGCCGTCTTCAAGAGGTGTGCCCTTCACATCGGGGCGATTCAGCAATGACTGGCTGATGCTGGTGATGGGCGCTGTGGCATTCATCATCTCGTGGGTCAACACCCGAGTGAGCCGTTCCCACGATTCTACCTCACTTTGGTTAACCTGCTGACGGATGGTTTCACCCAACTGATTCAATGTCTCCTGCATGGCCCGCTCTCCAAAGATCATGCCGTCTGTAGGCATACGGAAGGTAAAGTCCTTATTGCGGATAGCCTCCTGCATCAGATGAGCCCGCAAGCGAAGCTTTCGCTGATGGCGGATAAACCACCAGCCGCCGGCCACAGCCATTATACCTATTATTATATATAGAAGCACATTCATAAAGCGACCCTAAATCACAGTCTTTTCATCTTGTTATAGAGTGTCTGTCGGGTGATGCCCAGCAGTTCGGCAGCCTGCGTGAGATTACCGTGACAATGGTCAATGGTGCGACGGATATGTTCCTTCTCCATCTCGTCGAGGCTGACGATTTCGTTCTGCATATCGAGCACATCCTTCAGTTTGTGTACCAGTTCGTCGTTGTCCCAAGGCTTGGTGATGAAATCGGCGGCACCATTCTTCAATCCCTTTACAGCCAGATTCACATCGGCATAGGCAGTCAGCAATACCACAGGTGTCTGCGGATGCTGCTTGCGGATGGTGCGAAGCCAGAAAAGACCTTCGTTGCCATTGTTGACGCCGAGGGTGAAATTCATGTCGAGCACCACCAGGTCGACAGGTTGTTGGGCCATGAGTTTCAGGATGTCATCGGGATTGGTTGTGGTGAGGATCTGCTCGAAAGTGGCATCGAGCAAGTAACGCATCGCTGTGAGGATGGCAGCGTTGTCGTCGACGATTAAAATAGTTCCATACTTGTTCATGGGTGCAAATCTTGTGCAAGTCGAGAGCAGAGAACTCGTTCTATGCCGAGACGCAGCCAAGACTCGCAGGTTTCGCCTGCAAAGTTACAACTTTATTGTCTATAAATCATACAGAGAGGTGTCTAATTTTTAGACGTTCTGCCTCCAGCAGGACAAAAAAGCTTGCAGGGGATGAAATAATCAGCTAACTTTGCATCAACAAAATCGAGAACTGAATATGAAACAAGCATTGATAATCCTACTCGCCATCGCTGCCAAGCAGGTTGCTGCCCAGAATGACTGGACCATGCAACAATGCATGCAGTATGCTGTGGAACATAACCATGAGGTGAAGCAGGCAGAACTGAAACTCGACAACTACAAGGCACAGAAGACGAACGCCATTGGCAGTTTCCTGCCATACGTGGACGCCAGCATTGGTGCCCAGTATAACTTCGGACGCGCCATCGATCCCGAAACCAATGGTTACACGGACGTAAGTACCTTTTATAACGGCTATCAGCTATCGGCCTCGCTGCCTGTGTTCGACGGTTTCAGTCGTCTCCATGCCCTGAAGGCTGCCAAGGCCAGTGAACTGATGGGGAAGTCGACCTTACGCAAGCAACAGGACCAAACTGCGCTGAGCGTCTTACAGGCATTCGCCAATGTCGCTTATTATGACGGATTGGTGAAGATGGCCGATGAGAAGGTGGAAGAGACGACTTTACTGCTGAAGCAGACGCGCTTGTTTGAAGAAGTGGGTCGCAAGAGTGCTGCCGATGTAGCCCAGGTGGAATCGCAGGAGGCAGAGGCCCACTACGAACTGACACACCAGCAGAATCTCTACGCCTCGGCCTTGCTGGAACTAAAAAAGGCAATGGCGCTGCCGTTGAGTGAAGAGTTAAGACTGACGAAAGGAAAATCCTTCGGAAAGGATAACTCAGGTGTTGAACTCGGAATGGCAGAAGCAAATTCTTCACTTTCAACTCTTCACCCTGAACTCCAGACTGCCCAATATCAGGTACAAGTCTCGAAGCATGAGTGGCGTCAGGCCCGTGCATCACTTTTTCCGTCTCTCTCTTTGAGTGCGGGCCTGAACACTACTTATTATAAGACACTGCACTCTGAGACGGCCGCCTCGTTCAGAAACCAATTGAAGAACAATATGGGTGAGTTCGTAGGTGCCACAGTAAGCATCCCGCTCTTCAATCGGTTGCAGACCATCACCAACATCCGCAAAGCGAAGAACAACTATCGGATAGCACAAGAGGCTTTAGAACAGAAACAGCTGGAACTGGAAAAGCTGAGCCGTGAGGCCTGGCAGGACTGGCAAGGCTATCTGAAGCAGACGGTTCAGATGGAGAAAAAGGTGGAGGCCGACAGCATCGCCTATCAGCTGACGAAGCGCCAGTTTGAGGAAGGGCTCAGTACGGCTATCGATCTGCACACCACTTCGACCCAACTGCTGAAGTCGAAGGCCACCCTGCTGCAATGCCAGTTGATGGCGATGGTGAAAGAACAGCTGGTGCGCTACTATCGTGGTGAGAAGATATGGGAATAGAATGGTCAAATCGTTAAATGATGAAATAGTAAGCATACAATTATGGATAAGATTATTGAAAAGACAAAGACACAACGACTGATGAAGTATTGGCCTTACGCTGCTGGCGGCTGCTTGCTGCTGGTGATGCTGGCTTGGCTGATATTCGGCAATCACGCCTCAACACTCAAAGTGAACAAGGACGAGTTGACCGTCAGCGACGTGCAACGTGCTGAATTTAAGGACTATGTGCGCACCAACGGACAGGTGATGCCTATTCAGATTGTTCAGATTTCGCCAGAAGAAGGTGGCATCGTGATGGAAAAGGTGGTTGAGGAAGGCACCCACGTCAAGAAGGGCGATGTAATCGTCCGCCTATCCAACAGCAACCTCGACCTCCAGATCCTGAATGCCGAGGCCGAACTCGCCGAGAAGCAGAACCTGCTGCGCAATACCCAAGTGGCGATGCAGCAGGATCGTCTGAACAACCAGACGGAGCAGGCGCAGCTGGATATGGACACCCATCGAAAACAGCGCACCTTCGAGCAGAACCGTCGGCTCTATCAGGAGAATCTCATCAGCAAGGAGGATTATCTGCAATCGCAGGAAGACTATCAACTCTCTGCCAAGAAGCGTTCTTTGGTATCGAAGCGCCTGAAGCAGGACTCCATCTATCGCACCGTTCAGATGGACCAGATGGAGGATAACCTGCAGAATATGCGTAAGAATGTGGTGTTGGTTCGCCAGCGCAAGGACAAGCTCGAAATCCGCTCTGCCATCGACGGCGAACTGGGATTGCTCGATGTGGAACTGGGCCAGAGCATCCAGCCTGGACAGAAGATCGGCCAGCTCAATGACCTCTCGGATTATAAGGTACAGGCACAGATCGATGAGCACTATATCGATCGCGTCCGTCAGGGGCTTACTGCCACTTTTACGCGAGGCGACAAGGAGTATCAACTTCAAGTACGCAAGGTTTATCCAGAGGTGCGCGAAGGCAAGTTCCGCTGCGACTTCATCTTCCGGGGTGAGCGCCCTGAAAATATCCGCACAGGTCAGACCTATTACATCGACCTCGAACTGGGGCAGCCTGAGCAAGCCATCATCATCCCTCGCGGCACGTTCTTCCAGACTACTGGCGGCCAATGGATCTTCGTACTCTCCTCTGATGGCAACAAAGCCTATCGTCGCCCCATCCGCGTAGGCCGCCAGAACCCTCAGCACTACGAGATCCTCGAGGGCCTCGAGCCTGGTGAGCGCGTCGTAACCAGCGGCTACGAAGCATTCAAGGACAACGAGGTGTTAGTAATCAAGTAGACAATATCAATATGAAGAGTTATTTCAGATTCCTGAGCCGTCACAGGCTGTTTACCTTTATCAATATCGTGGGGCTGTGTCTCTCGATGGCATTCCTGTTGCTGTTAGGCGACCTCATATACCGTCAGACAACGGTGGAGAACTACCAGACGCGGGCTGACCGCACGTTCGTTGTAGGCAACGAGATGTGCATGATGTCGAACTTCCGAGTGGGCGAGCGACTGAAAGAGCGTTTCCCTGAGGTGGAAGACTGGTGCTCGATGGCTGGCTACGGCATGACGTTCAACATTGGTGGACAGAAAGCTGACACCAAAGTGCTCGTCACGGGCCAGAACTTCTTTACGTTCTTCGACTACCGCCTGCTGACGGGTGACCGTCGGAAGGTGCTCAGTGCGCCCAACCAGATTGTGGTGAGCAAGTCTTTCGCTCAGCGCTATTGGCCCGATGAGAGCCCGATAGGCAAGGAGATGGTGCTGGGCGATGACGAAATGGAGTTAGGTGATGCGAACGGCGGGAAAGGTCATATCACCTACACCGTCAGCGGCATCATGGACGACTTTGACCGAAGTATCATCCCCGACGGCTATGAATGCGTGTTCAACATAGACAACCTGCGCCACTTCCACTATTCGGCCTGGAGCGAGCAGATGAACAACGCGTCGTGCTGCGTCCTCTTCCTGATGCAGCGCGAGGGCTGCGACCTGCGAAGCAAAACTGGCGACATGATCGACTATCTGAAGTCTTTCTTCTGGATTTATCAGATGGAAGCAGCAAAGGAACTGACGCTCACGCCAGTCTCCACCATCTACTATGACGCGATGGAGTGTTCGTTAGGTCAGGAAGACATCAATCACGGCAGTCGGGAGATGGCACACCTCTATGTAGTTGTTGCCCTACTGGTACTGGTGTTCGCCATCTTCAACTACGTGAACCTGAGCGTGTCGCTCACCACCGAGCGGTCGAAGGAGATGGCCACCCGTCGGCTGTTGGGCCTGTCGCACCTACAGGTCTTTGGCAGGTTGATAGGCGAGAGCATTCTCTTTACTGCCATCGCCTTTGCCGTTGGCTACGTGATAGCACTCGCCTTGCAGGACAAGGCGATGGAAATGGCCAACTGTCCGCTGGATTTGCTGAAGGATACGGGTTTTGGCACTATCATTGCTTTCCTGATGGGCATCATCCTCGTGGGCTCATTGGCAGGCTTCGTGCCTGCCACGATACTCAGCGGCTACCAGCCTATCGACATCGTGCGCGGCACCTTCCGCCGTCGTGTCCGTCAGCGGTGGAGCCACGCGCTGATGGTTGTTCAGGCCGTCTTTGCTATTGTCATGCTGACCATCACGCTATTGCTGGGCAGCAGCATCCGTGAGCTCATGAACCGCCCGCTGGGCTACGACATCGAGAATATCCTCAAGACCTGGGATGTTGCCGGATTCAGCGAGAGCCAGCGGCAGACGTTCCGCAGCAAACTGCTGGCGCTGCCGGAAGTGGAAGCCGTCGGCTTCGGCTATGGCACACCCCTTGAGGGGCTGGAGAACCAGACGGTTTCTGCCGATGACGGAACGGTTGTGAGTCTGCGGCTATTGATGGGCGACAGTTGTTTCTTCAATATCCTGAACATTCACCCTGACAAAATCTACACTGACAATGACTTGGGGGTGAACCACCAACTGCTGAGACAGTTCGGCAAGAAGGACGACGAAAGGAAAATTGTGACTGCCGATGGAAAGGTGAATTTTGAAATTGCTGCCGTCTATCCCGATATGGTCTATCAGAACGTGATGCGCGAGGAGGAGCATCCTACACCTTTTGTTATCATACGTGAAAACGAATTCCGCGACAGTACTGACAACTACGCGAGCAGAAGGTACGGCAAGCCCCGTCTGGCATTGGTTAAATATCACGGTGAGCGCCAGAAGGTGGAAGATGTCATCAAGCGACAAATCAGTGCGATAACGGGCCAAGAAGCAAGAGATGTCCACTCACTTGCCCAGAGTCATGAAGATTGGTACAAGGACTACCAGCGGTTCCTCAGTGTGCTGATGGTCTTTACGACTGTTGCCCTGCTGATTGCCGTGCTCGGCCTGATGGCGATGAACAGCTATTTCATCAGTCAGCGCCGGCGCGAGATTGCTATCCGCCGTGTCTTTGGGGCAGAGATTAGCAGCATCACCCTGCGCCTGCTCCTCACGGTAGCCATCCAGTCGGTCATCGCTATGATTATCGCCATTCCCCTCTCCTATTGGCTGGCTCCGATGGTGAGCAGCATCTCGGGCCTTACCGTCCGCATGGAACTGATGCCCCTGCTGCTCTCCCTGGTCATCGTGCTCGCCGTCAATCTGCTGACAGCATTTTTCCAGAGCTGGCGCGCCGCCACCGAGAATCCTGTCAATAACATCAAGACGGAGTAGCACCTTCGGGCGAAATCTATCTGCGTATGGATAGATTTCGCCCAAAATATTTGGTGGTTTGAAAGAAAAGTTGTACCTTTGACCAAATTTTAAGTCCAACTTTAAATTTATCCACTGCATGAGTAAGACATTAATAAACAGAACGTTAGCATCGTCATTTTCTAATGTATTTAGTGTTTTACCCGTCATTACGCTGACCGGACCGCGCCAAGCGGCTGACGAAGACGCCAAAACTCTATTTCTACGACACGGGACTGGCTGCTTTCCTGTTAGGCATCAGCACGGAGCAGCAGATGGATGTCCATCCGCTGCGAGGTGCGCTGTTCGAGAACATGGTCATCAACGACATGATGAAGCTCGACCTGAACCGAGGCAACAACATGCAGCAACTGTTCTTCTATCGCGACAAAAGCCAGCGAGAGGTGGACGTGCTGCGCATTCTGCCACCCAATCTTGTGGAGGCATACGAGATCAAGTCCGCTCAGACGTGGAATGCTGACTTCTTTGCAAACCTCAACTACCTGCGATCTTTGCTGAAGAAGCGGCTGCTAAAGACAACGGTTGTTTACGACGGCACGCAGGAGAGTCACCAGACGGACAACGGCATTATCAACTTCCGCCACCTTCAGTGGTAGCCCCTGCCGACTGTCTAAAAATCATACGCTCTACTGTCTAATTTTTAGACAATCTGCTTCCGCCGGGGCATGAAGCCTTGGCGGATTCGGTTTATTGCCGTACTTTTGCAGCAGAAATAAATCATGAACCGTATGAAGACTATCATCAGAAACTTTACGTCCATGTTCCGCAAGTTTGTGTCGGCGAGCCTGCTGAATCTGCTGGGACTGAGTCTGGCTTTCGCCTCGTTCTTTGTCATCATGACGCAGGTCAGCTACGACCTGGGCTACAACAAGAGTTTTACGGAGCACGAGAAGCTGTTCCGCTTGACGATGAACTTAGGCCCTGGCATGGAGGACTATGGTGTGACGCTGCCCCGCCCGCTGGTGGAACAGTTGGCGGCAGCGTCGCCGCATATCAAAGGCTATGGCATCGAAGAGGGCTGGACAAGAATCGACCAGTTCTTGTCGGACGATCAGGAGTATTCGCTGAATCTGGTGTATGGCATTCACGACTATATGAGCGTATTCAAGCCAACCGTCATTTGTGGTGACTTGAAGGGCTTGAACCAGTTGCCCAATATCGTGCTGCCGCGTTCAGAAGCCATGCGCATCTTTGGCACTGCCAATGCGGTGGGCAAGACCCTGAAATACAAATGGGTGGAGGGTTGGATCTTCAATGTGTGTGCCGTGATAGAAGACTATCCGGAAAACAACTTCCTGCACGGCGTCAGTTTCAGAGGCACTAATGAAAACGAAGGCAACTACCATAACTGGAACTATCAGGCGTATATCCGTGTGGACGATGTAGCCAACCTGCCGAATGTGATTACCGCCATGCGCCAGAAGGCCATCGATCTGTTCAAAGATGACTTCAACATGACAACCCCGCAAGAGGAGGAAGCCCTGCAAGTGGTCTTGACGCCGATAGCCGACACCCATTTCGCGAAAGACCTGAGCAAGGACATCAAGTCGGTCAGCAGGAGTTCCGTCTATCTGCTCATCTGCTTCTCGCTGCTCATCGTGGTGATAGCCGCTGTCAACTTCATGAATTTCACCCTGGCCGAGACACCACTGCGCATCCGCAGCATCAACACGCAGAAAGTGTTGGGCGCATCGACGGCGAGTCTGCGCGGCAGTCTGCTGGCCGAGGCCGTCATCATCAGTCTGCTGGCATTCGTGGTGGCAATGGCGATGGTGTATGTGGCTCACGACTTAGGTTTGCAGGAGCTGGTGCAGGGCAACATCCTGTTGCAGGATAACCTGTGGCTGGTGGGCATCACGCTGCTCATCAGCATCGTGGTGGGACTGTTGGCAGGGGCCTATCCGTCGTACTACGTCACGTCCTTCCCGCCGGCCCTGGTGCTGAAAGGCTCGTTTGGCCTGTCGCCCAAGGGTCGCTTTCTGCGCACCTCGCTGATTTGCCTGCAGTTCGTCGTGTCGTTCATGCTGGTCATCGGCGTGGGCATCATGTACCTGCAGAGCTACCTCATCTTCCACACCGACTACGGCTTCGACAAGGACGAAGTGATGGTGGTGCCGACGGCTCCCGACACGCGCAATCATGCCGATGCCATCGATGCCGACCTGCGCAAGATTCCCGGCATTGAGGGGGCCAGCCTGGCCCAGAGCGTCTTAGGTAGCAACGACCGCTATCAGACGTGGAGCAGGGGCGAAGGCGACAAGCATATAACGTTTACCTGCATCTTCGTCGATTGGCGATTCCTCAGCGTGATGGGCATCGACATCGTGGAGGGCCGCAATTTCCGCCAGACCGACGGCGACGTGTATATCTTCAGTGAGTCGGCCAAGAAGAAATATCCCTGGCTTGCCGTCGATAAGCCCATCAACGACAAAGACATGCCCGTCGTCGGTTTCTGCGAGGACATCAAGTATAGCACCTTGCGCGTGGATGACAGTCAGCAGCCCATAGCCTTCTTGGTGCCCAGCCGTGAGAGCTTCTTTTGGAACGATGGTTACTGGCGCAACTATCTCTTAGTGCGTGTGGCCAAAGGCGTGGACAAGCGCGAGGCCAAACAGAAAGTGCTGGAGACGGTGCTTAAATACGAGCACGAAAACAAGCCGGACATCAATGACCTGCGCTACATGGACGATGTGCTGGAGAAATCGTACCAACAGGAAAGGCTCTTCACCCAGCAGATTCTGCTGTTCTCGCTGCTTGCCATCCTCATCAGCATCATCGGTGTGTTTGGCTTGACGATGTTCGAGAGCGAGTATCGCCGCAAGGAGATTGGCATCCGCAAGGTGTTCGGCAGCTCCACGAAGGAAATCCTGATGATGTTCTGGAAGCGATACCTCTACATCCTGTTAGGCTGTTTCGTGGTGGCGGCTCCCATCGGCTACCTGATGGGCCAGCACTGGCTCGAAGGCTTTGCCGTCCGCACCGCCATCTCGCCCCTGCTGTTCTTGGTGTCCTTCCTGCTCATCACCCTGATTACCATGCTGACGGTGACCTATCAGAGTTGGAAGAATGCCAACGAGAACCCCATCAACAGCATCAAGACGGAGTAACACCATCGTGGAGCCATGGGGTAGCTACACGAAAAGACGAAAAAAGTTCATAATTCAAGGAAATTTCGTATCTTTGTCCCCCAGAAGATAATCTACAGCAATCATGACAGAGATTCACGAGCAATACAGACAGGCTTTGACTCCAAGGGAACTATACACCGGGCGCATCAAGACGCTGACGGAGGAAATCCAGCAGCTGAACAAGTACAACCGACTGGTGGTAGTGCTGGAGTTGTCGGCCATTGCCTTGGCTATTGGTTGCGTCGTGGCTTATACGATGTGGAGCAACGTGTCGGCACTGGTGGTGGCGGTATTGTTTGTTGCCGCCTACGTGGCCATTCGCTGGCGAGACAGTAGGAACAGCCGGATGGCGGAAGAGAAGGAGAGCTTGCGCAGCGTCTATCAGAAGGAACTGAACTATCTCGACGGCAATTTCTCCGGTTTTGCGTCGGGAGAGCAATACGTGAATCCCCGTCATGCGTTCTCGCTCGACCTTGATATCTTCGGGCCGCAGTCGCTCTTCCACCGCATCAACCGCACCGTGACTACTGGCGGCAGCGATTTCATGGCAAAGGAACTGGCCGAGACGCGGGTGAGGACCATTGACGAGATAGAGGCGCGACGCGAGGTCATCCGCGAGCTGTCGGAAAAGGAACCCTTGCGAGCGGCATTCATGGCGCAAGGCAAGGGACGGCAGATTAACACGGCCGACATCTTAGAAACCCTGCACGCAGTGCGGCAGATGCAGGTCATTCCCGCTGACGCGCCTACCCGTAGCCTTTCCCACCTTGCCGCCCATCGCCTTACCCACATCGCAGCCGTCGGAAGCATCATCGTCTTCTATGGACTGCTGGCCGGAGCCATCTTTGGGCCTTTGTCAGGGACATTCCCCATGCTCTGGGTGCTGCTTCAAATCCTGGCGGTATATCTTCTTTTCGGCCGTACGCTGAAACGAATCAATCAGAGCATCAACATCATCCTGCCGCAATTAGGCACCTACGTCAACATGATCATGCTGATAGTGACCGCCGACCTGAAGAGCCGGGTGGGGCGCGACATCATCAGCCATTTGTCTGCCGACAAACAGGATGCCCTCAAATCTTTCCGCCTGCTGAAGGACATCATCAACGCCCTCGATCAGCGCAACGAGATTTGGGTGCCCATCTCCAATGCCCTCTATCTGGCGGACTACTTCATCGTGCGCCGCTTCCTGCTTTGGCAAGACCGCTATATGGGGCATATTGAGGAGTGGATAGCCGCCGTGAGCCATTTCGACGCGCTGGTGTCGATGGCCACATTCCGCTACAACGAACCTGCGGCCACCGATGCCGAACTGGTGGATGCCGACGAGGTGGTCTATGAGGCGCGCGGACTCTATCATCCGTTCCTCGGCGCGAAGGCCGTGCGCAACGACTTCACCATCACCGACCAGCACTATTACATCATCACCGGCGCAAACATGGCGGGCAAGAGCACCTTCCTCCGCTCTATTGGCATCAACTATGTGCTGGCCTGTTGTGGTATGCCCGTCTTTGCCGACAGCCTGCGCGTCTCGATCTTCTCACTGTTCAGCAGCATGCGCACCACCGACGACCTCGCCCACGGCATCAGCTACTTCAACGCCGAACTGCTCCGGCTGCAACAACTCATCGAGACTTGCCGGCAGAACCGCCACACGCTCATCATCCTCGACGAGATACTGAAGGGCACCAACTCGCTCGACAAACTCAACGGCTCGCGCCTGTTCCTCCAGTCCGTCGCGTCGCTTCCCGTCACGGGCATCATCGCCACCCACGACCTCGAGCTGTCGAAGATGCAGGAGGAATATCCCGCCCGCTTCCACAACTACTGCTTCGAAATAACGAACGAGAGAGAGAAGAGCGATGCTTGCATCTGCTCTTCCGAGCGAGGAGGAATTCGACGAAGTCAAATACGGCTCTCCGACGAAATCACCTACACCTATCGCCTCACCGAGGGTGTGGCCCGCAATCAGAACGCCACGTATCTTTTGAGGAATATCCTAAAGACAGCATTGGAATAAACAAGAGCAAAACACCTACCCTGCGTTTCGTGAGATTGGTGCTTTTTGAAAATTCTCTCTCAAATAGTGTAATGTTTCTTAGATTATTGCGTATAATAGAGTAGAGACAAGAAACATTAGTAAATTAACTTAAAAGCAAAAGAATTATGGATTGGATTATGATTCCGCTGAACTGCCTCATCGTGTTCGGCACCATTTACAAAGTTGTGGAACTGTTTGTGCGTAAGCGTGAGCGGCTGATGCTCATCAGTAAACTGACGGAGATTTCGAATGTGGACTTTAAGGGTATTAACCTCTACAGCAGCGGCAACAAGTTTACTGCCCTTCGTATCGGTTGGCTGATGTTTGGTGTAGGACTGGGATTCCTGACAGGCTTCCTTATCAACCTGATGGCCACCTATGGAAAATATGCCTACGACTTCGACAGTGTATGGCGCTTCCATGACCATGTGGCCGGAGTGGTCTACATCGCCTGTATCTGTATCTTCGGGGGGTGGGGGCTGCTGATGTCATATCGTACAGAACGCAAAGCTGAGCATCCAGATGAGCAGAAGAAGGACGATGAGTTTCATATCTGATGCAACAGACAGACGAGCAACGACTGATAACGCGTATCCTCAACGGCCACACCGAGGATTACAGCTATTTCATGGAACGCTACGGGGAGAATGTGTTTCGCCTCGTAGCAAGGCTCGTCACTACCCAAGAGGATGCAGAAGAACTGGTGCAGGACGCTTTCGTTCGTGCATACAATCATTTGTCAGACTTTACAGGAGAAGCATCGTTTTCAACATGGATTTACCGCATAGCCTATAACCTGACCGTCAGTTGGCTACGCAAGCAAAAGATGAAGTATTTGCAGCTTGATGAAAAGATGGATGTCAGCGACAAAGACATTGACCAACTGCTTGATGATGTATCGCGAATTGAGCAGCTTCATCATGCCTGTGCCAAGCTGTCACCAGATGAACAGACGCTCATCAATCTCTTCTACTACGAGGACTTACCGATGCACGATATTGCCTACGTCTTAGGTCTGGGATCGGGTAATGTCGCCACTCGTCTACATCGTATTCGCAAAAAACTATATATCATCATCAAAAGAATGGAACAACATGAACTTTCTCGTTAAGCAAAATGACAAAGCACTTCGAGAGGCCTTGCGCCAACAGTCAGAACAGCACATGCGCCTTCCCTCAAATTTCGCGTATACCACCATGCGCAGGATTGAGCGGGAACGTCAGACAGAGGAAAAACGTGAGAAGTTAGCTGCCGTTATCACCATTGCGGCCTGTTGCCTGCTGGGAGTAGGCACTATGGCTTATTTCTACGGCGAAGCATTATTAGGCGGATTGTCGTCCATGCTCCAGCAGCATGAGGGCTTTGACGTACTGCCTGGTCTTACATTCTGTTGTCTGTTCTTTGCCCTGTTTAATACCTATTTGCGTAAAAAATTTGCATCATAGGATTTGATGCTCTGGCTCAAGTAAGGCTTATCGATTGATTATCAGCAAAATGACCGGGTGATGAGTTCTTAATATATCAATTCGGGTATAAATTTGGATGAAATACTCCAAATTATACCCGAACACAACTGCCATCACATAGAGCTGTGTATGACCAAGGAAATGCAATGCACCGAAAAAACCTCCGATGCCTGCGATAAGTCCGCACACCTGAATGATGCCATTTCGCCTAAATATATATAAAAGATGTAGGTGAAGCGAACGATTCTCAATAAAAAGTCGTATATTTGCACTCGTAATTCTAATCGACTGCAATTATGACTGAAATCCACAAACAATACAGGCTGACCTCCACGGAGGAGCCGACAGACGAGATGCTGCAGGCACTGATGGAGGACGTGGCAGCAGAAGCTCGCAAGTCAATGGCTAACGCTGAGGCAGAGAAGAAACGGAGGCTACAGGCCGTGGCTGATGAAATTTCCGCATGGAGGGCTGCGCAGTGAGCGATAAGAAACCTACCCTTTGCATCGTCGCAGGGCCTAACGGCTCTGGCAAGACGACAACAACTGTCCAACTACTCAATGATGAGTGGACGGCTGATAGCCTGTATATCAACCCTGACAATATCGCACAAGAAACTTTTGGTGACTGGAACTCTCCAACGGCAGTGTTGAAAGCAGCGGAGATGGCTACACAGCAGCGTTACGAATGCCTACTGCAGAGGCGGAATTTCGTGTTCGAGACAGTGTTCTCTTCTCAAGAAAAACTGGAGTTCCTATATAAAGCCAAGCAGGCAGGTTTCTTCATCCGTTTATTCTATGTCTGCACTACCGATCCTGCTATCAATGTCGGCCGAATCACTCAGCGCTATCTCAACGGTGGTCATGAGGTGCCTATCTCCAAGGTCATCTCACGCTATTACAAGTCGTTGCAGAATGCAGCCAAGGCTATCGCAATCGTTGACCGCGCCTACATCTACGACAACTCCATTGACGGTCAGTTGCCTCGCCTGCTCTATCGCACCGTGGACGGGACGGTTTTCAAGAAATATACTGACGACATTCCCGAATGGGCGCAGACTATTTGCCAATGGAGCAGGTAGCAATTTATGCTTCTACTGAAATAGGAATCTTGTAATAAAGCAGTGCCAACCTCACGACTGGCACTGCTTCAACGAGAGAGTATTTTAGAAACTGTGTTATTCAGCGGATAGTTCGTCAATCTCGCGGATGGAACGGTTCACGCGGTGCATCTCCCAGAAATAGCCGCAGAAAACAATGAGAGAGCCGATGAAGAATCCTATGCCCGCCCTGATACCGATGGCAGCTACTCTTCCTGTCGGATTGTCTGCGAAGACTCCTAACTGCCAGCATAAGGCAAGTGCCCAGAGCGCAAGCAGCGGTAGGGATATGAGCATCGCCTGGCGCTCTGCCTTCTTAAACTTCAGCAGCCCACGGCGAACGGTCAGTAGGTCGTTGCCTTCGGTGAATAGTTGCTGTATTCGTCGATGGCAAATGATGTTATAAGCAAGTTCGATGATAACACCTAAGAGCACGATGAGTCCGAGATACCAAGAAATGCCCATCTTGGAGAACACCCAAAAGACGAGAGGCATCATGAGCAATACGGCAATATCTGCAATGACGCTGGTCTTGGTGAAGATGCTGATGCGGGCGTTCATCGAGCGGCGCATGAGTCGGTCGCTGATGATTTCCTGCTGGTCCAGTCGGTGCTTGAACAGGGCGAGTTGCTCGCGGAGTTCATCTACTTCGTTCTGGGGGATGTTGCTATTGTTTGTCTGAGTTTCCATAATTGTATGCTATTTATTATTAATAATAAGGTGTAGTTCCGGAACCTACGTTTCTTGAGTCTATTTCATTCTTTTCAGTTGTTCCCTGATGCGCACCAGGCGCACGCTGACGTTCTTGGCCGAGATGCCCACGATGGCGCCAATCTCGTCGTAGCTTATGTTCTCCAGCCACAGCAGTACGATGGCGCGGTCAATAGGCGGTAACTGGTTGATGCGCTGGCGCAGTATCTCCATCTGGCGCGAGTTCTGGTTGTCCTCCTCGTAGGGGTTGATATCCATCGTCAGCGGGATGGTCGGATGGCGGCGACGCTTACGCTCCAAGCTGACGCAGACATTCAGGCAGATGCGGTATATCCATGTCCGCACGTCGCTGCGATGCTCGAAGTTCGGCCAGCTTCGCCACAGGTTGATGAGGCACTCCTGATAGAGGTCGGCCACCTCGTCCTGGTCCTTGCTGAACATATAGCAGACGGTGTAGATAGTCGCCTTGTGCGCCCGTACCTGCTGTTCAAAATCTTCTTCGTTCTGGTTCATTGTCTCGATGTTTTTGTTCGACATTTGTCCTTTAGTCGCTGCAAAGGTACGATTTGCTACACAAAAAAGCGAAAAAAGTTCATAATTCACTGCATTATACAATGCATTATTTCTTACCAAAAAAGATAAAAAGGTGAGGCAAAGATGAATCTCTTTCGGATTATTTTTGTAACTTTGCGGCGTTAAATCATATATGAGTATATGGACATCGCTTTTCTGTTAGACAAATATTTCAAGGGAACAAACAACGTCTCAATTGACGTGTTTGATGCACAGACACTGAATGCTGTGTATAGGAATGTCGTCAGTGCCATGACTTCTCATTTCGAGATAGAGGTCAGCGTACTGCAGGCATTAAGTTATTGTCTGTATGAGATGATGGATAATGTCCATATACATTCAGGAAAACCTCTGGGTACTGCCATCACATATTTCGACAAATCCAGTAAAATCTTGCGCATCCTCATTGCCGACGACGGAATGGGTATCCAGGCATCACTGGCTGAGAACAAAAAATACAGTGACATTACAGAGGCTGAGGCTCTCAGGCTATGCCTGCAAGACTCAATAACCGACGGCAGGGGTATGGGATTTGGCCTGTACACTACGGCCAAACTTATCGAAAAGATCGGGAAAATGTTTATCCTGCATTCAGGAAGTCACAAGCTGATGATGAAAGACGGAGAGACCACCTGTGTGGAGAATGGCTTTTGGCAAGGAACACTCATCTATATGGAGATTGGTACGGCCAAGGAAATAGACCCTAACCAAGTGGTTGACCACAGAGTGGATGCGGCAGAAGAATATAACGAGGCATTTGTAGAAACAGAAGAATTGGAATCGCTATGGTAGAGTTTAAGTTTATAGAATACGGAACAGATTTCGGTACCCGCGACATGGGCATGAAACTCCGCGAGAAGCTGTTACCACTCATCAAGGAGAACGACAAGGTTGTTCTTGATTTCACTGGTGTGAATGTTGTTTCCAACAGTTTTGCTGATGAGTGTATCGCCAAACTGCTTTTGGATATGCCGCTAAGCGAACTCAAGCAGCACACCACCTTCCGTGGGCTCAATCCTATGGCTGAGCGTAGCGTGCTCGTGGCCCTCCAGCGAAGATACAAGGTGCTGAAAACAAGCTGATTCATGATTTGGGAATCAGTATTGGAGTGTGCTTTCAGATTAATGGATGGTAGGGCGTTGTCTCGATGTTTTTGTTCGATAAGGGTTAAGTATTGAAAATTACACATAAAAGGGGTGGCAAAATAAATATGTCTCGCAGAAAAATTGTATATTTGCGGCTGTAACTCAAGACTACATTGGAATGAACAAGAGAACTGTTATCACTGTGCTACTTGCCCTCGTTGTGACGATGTTTGCCCAGGCGCAAAACCTGATAAAGAATGCAACGGCGCCTGTGAGTTTCTCGAAGAGCGATTTCGCTGACACCATCAAGATAAAGGTGACGGCGGACAGTCTGGTCTTTGGAGACATCAACAATAAAAGTCGCCAGCAAGTCATCTACCAGTTCCCAACCCTCAAGATGGGGAGTCTCTGTATCGAGAACTATCCGATGATCGTGGAAGATGCAATGAATGAGTTTATCTGCAACAGGTTTGACGGTGTCATCGGTTTCAATCTGGTCGGCATGGAAAAGACCGTCAGACTGAAAAGGACAAATTAAGCACTCATGTTGGCAGACAGCATGTTTCCTGTATCTGAATGGATAAGGGAGCAATTGGTTCGAGAAGAATAGAAATCCATAAAAAGATACTAATATTTGGGAACGTAATCCAAAAAATTGATATAATATTTTGGATTACGCTCTTTTTTTATTATCTTTGCCCCAAAATTGATAAAGTATATGAAGTTAGTCAGGCGAACGCTGCAAGACATGATAGAGCAGCATCTGTTTGGTGGGAAGGCCATTCTGCTGATTGGCACACGCCAAGTGGGAAAAAGCACCTTGCTGGAGCAAGTAGTGAAAGACAGAACTGAGCAGATCTTGCGACTGAACTGCGATGAGCCAGAAGTGCGCGAGATGTTGACGAATATAAACAGTCAGCAGTTACGCTTGCTGATAGGCAGTCACAAGATAGTGCTGATAGACGAGGCGCAGCGGGTAACAAATGTTGGACTGACGCTAAAATTGATAGTTGACAATTTTCCGGATGTTCAATTGCTGGTTACGGGTTCGTCGTCGCTACAGTTACGTGACACCATCAATGAGCCTCTGACGGGGCGAAAGTGGGAGTACAATCTGTATCCGCTCTCTACGAGTGAACTGATGAACGAGCAAGGGTTGCTGGGAGTGAAGCAACTGTTGGAAACACGCTTGATATACGGCTCCTATCCCGATGTGCTGAATCATAGGGATGATGCCCGTGCGGTGCTGTCAAACCTGTCGGGTAGTTACCTCTATCAGGATTTGCTGTCGCTTGAGGGCATCCGCAAGCCGGCCTTACTTGAGAAACTCTTAGTGGCTTTGGCCTTGCAGGTGGGCAGTGAGGTGAGCTATAACGAACTGGCCCAGACAATAGGGTCTGATCCTAAAACCGTCGAGAAATACATAGACTTGCTCGAGAAGTGTTTCGTCATATTCCGTCTGCCTGCTTTCTCCCGCAATGTCAGAACTGAACTGAAGAAGGGGCGCAAAGTGTACTTCTATGATAACGGCATCCGCAATGCCGTGCTGCAGAACTTCACCCCACTTGCCTTGCGCAATGACGTTGGTGCACTGTGGGAGAACTTCTTCATCAGTGAGCGCATCAAGCATAATCATTACATGGGTAATTATGCCAAGAGTTATTTCTGGCGAACCACTCAGCAGCAGGAGATTGACTACATTGAGGAATGCGACGGTGCGTTCACAGCCTTTGAAATGAAATGGAATCCGAAAAAGGCTTCAGCGTCAGTACCCTCACCATTTAAGAACGAATATCCGCTCCGTCAGTTTGTGGTGGTTACCCCCGAGAACTACTTGGAGTGGACTGTCTGAAAAAGATCGTTAGACTGAAAAGAGCAAATCAGGCGCTCATCCCAATACATACGGATGCACCAGAAAAGTTCGCAGAGCTGTTCTCTGACGAATGGTCTGTTATATTACTGAATGATGGCGAGAGCGTTTCCACTCTTTAATAGGATATTTATAAGATCTGGCCTTACCATTCGTATGGAGTTCATGCCATTGCTACTCTCCCTTGCCATCGTGCTCGCCGTCAATCTGCTGACAGCATTTTTCCAGAGTTGGCGCGCCGCCACTGAGAATCCCGTCAACAGCATCAAGAACGAGTAAAAATCGATATTACTATTGGCACACTCGACCTACACACCTACACAAAATTCGCTCTATCTGTTGATATACAGCCGATTGCGAAATTTTTCATATACACTATAACTACACTTTACATACACAAAACTACACAAAATAGGCCAAAAATGAAAATCAGAGTTACAAAAGTACCTGCATTTGTGCCTTACAAACCGCACGAAAGGTTACTTCGGAGTCATAGGAAGGCTAGGCTAAAGAAGGGGTTTGGTCGTACCAAAGTATGAAATTCTCTAGAGAATTTACTAGGAAGTCGTAATGAAACCAGTAGTCATGTGGCACCAGAAGAGGAGTTTGCTTACTTCGGACTTATACTCATATAGGGCGTTTTTGTGATTGTTCCAGATGAGATCTGCCTGCATTTGTGTAGGTAAAATGTAGTTAAAGTGTAGTTATAGTGTATATAAAAAATCACGCAATCGGCTGTATATCAACAGATAGAGCGAATTTTGTGTAGGTATGTAGGTCAAGTGGTCGAAAATAAAATAGAATTTAAGCAATTCAGGCACACTATCCCGAGCAAGACAACAACAAGCCAGATACAAGTAATTAACAGAATTTAATGCATTCAATGCCGCTTCATTCAATAGTTAACAACTAAAGAAACTAATTAAAATAGTTTAAAAACTAAAGCTTTTAGTTGCAATTAACGAAAACTTTTAGTTACTTTGCAGCCAGATATTGAATAATTGACGCAAGTAAAAGGTAAACTTAAAACCCGAAAGTAATGAAGAAGCTGACCAACAAGGAAAAGGAAATCATGGATCTGTACTGGAAGCACGGCCCCATGTTCGTTCGCGAGTTGCAGGAGCATTATGCCGAGCCCCGCCCTCATTTCAACACGCTCTCTACGATCGTGCGCATCCTGGAGCGCGAGGGATTCCTCGACCATAAGCAGTTTGGCAATACCTATCAGTATTATCCGCTCATCTCTGAGGCGGAGTATGGACGCAAGTCTATCGCTGGTATCATCAAGAACTACTTCGACGACTCCTATCTCTCTGCCGTCTCCTCGTTTGTCAAGGAAGAGAAGATCAGCGTAGAGGAACTGCGCGAACTCATCAATCAGATAGAGAACCAACAATCGTAATCCAGTATGACCGACTTTCTGATCTACGACGCCAAGGTGGCTGTGCTCATCGCGATATTCTATATGTTCTATCGCCTGATGCTGGCCCGTGAGACTTTTCACAGAGTGAATCGTCTGACGCTGCTCCTCACGGCTGCGGCCTCGTTCGTTCTGCCGCTGTGCGTCATCACGCTGCACGAGACGGTGACGGTGGAGGCTGTGCCGAAGGTTTTGGTGGGCAATCTCCAGATGGAGGTGGCCGCAGATGCTGGGCCAGAATGGTGGCAGGTGCTGTTGCCCGCTATATTTATAATAGGTGTAGTGGCGACGCTGGGCCACACCCTGACGTCGATGTTCAGAATCCTCATGCTGATTAAGCGAAGCGAGAAGCATACCCAGCCTGACGGTATTACGATCTGCGTGACCAGTAACGATCAGATACAGCCCTTCAGCTGGATGCACTATATCGTGATGAACCGTCGTGACTACGAAGACGGCAATCCTGCGATTCTTGCTCATGAACGGGGACATATCCGTCTCAGGCACTCCTGGGACCTGCTCCTCGTTGATACCCTCACCGCCCTCCAGTGGTTCAACCCCGCCATGTGGATGCTGCGCCAGGATCTGCGCGCCATCCACGAGTACGAGGCCGACGGTGAAGTACTCTCTCAAGGGATTAACGCGCGTCAATATCAATATCTGTTAATCACTAAAGCCGCAGGCATCGGCGGGTACTCCCTTGCCAACGGCATCAGTCACAGTACCCTCAAAAACAGAATCAATATGATGTTACATAAGAAATCAGAGCGCCGCAGCCTGCTGAAACTGCTGGCCCTCATCCCCATCGTGGGTCTCGCCCTGGCCCTGAATGCAAGGACTGTCACAGACTATGTTTACGACGAACCGCAGAAGCAGCAACCCGTGAAGAAAGGCAAGAAGGCTGACACCATCAAGGTGAATGGCCAGGACATCAAGGTCGTGGAGCAAGACGACATCGTCACGATGGAAGGAGAGGTGGAGGCTCCCGCCCAGGAGTCGCCCGCTGACGATGCCTTCGACGTGGTGGAACAGATGCCCGAGTATCCTGGTGGTCCAAAGGCTCTCATGGAGTTCCTGAACAACAATGTACAATATCCTGCAGAAGCCGAGAAGGCTGGTATCCAGGGGCGTGTCATCGCGACATTCGTTGTCGAGAAGGATGGCAGCATCTCGAATGCGAAAGTGGTGAAGTCTGTCGATCCCTTGCTCGATGCTGAGGCGCTGCGAGTCATCGGCGCTATGCCTAACTGGAAGCCCGGCATGCAGAACGGTAAGATTGTTCGCGTCAAGTACACCGTTCCTTTGAGTTTCCATCTCGATGGAGGAGGCGAGGAGATAGACCATCTATGCAGAGAGGACGGAACAATCGTCGAGATCGATATTGAGAAAGGCGATACCACCATTGTAAAACCTCTTTTCATCGTCGACGGTAAGGTCATGGATGGCAGGAAGGTGTATTCGATTAATCCTAAGACCATCGAGCGCTATTATATGCAGAATGGCCAGGAAGCTATTGAAAAGTATGGCGATAAGGCTAAGGGCGGTGTGGTTCTCATCACGCTCAAGAAGTGATTAATCATGAAAAGTCTATTCTCAATGATTACCCTCGTCCTGCTGGCGGTCTCTCCCGCCCAGGGCGAGGGCACTGATTCCTTGCAACTGTTTCTGCAGCAGGGAGATAGCTGCATGCTGCAATATAACACCTTCGAGGCGCTGCACTACTACCAAAGAGCCTTTAATTATGCAGAGGCGCAGAATGTGGTTCAATTCTCGATGGAGGATGCCGATGTTCTTAGCAAGTACATACCTGAGGACAGGATTCCCCGTGAGGTTCGACTGAAACTGGCAGACTGCCATTACAAGCGCGCCAACTATCGCCAGACCGCCGAACTGCTGAAGAATATGCCTGAGGACTCGCTCTCGCACGATGCCTTCCGACAGTTGGCGCTGAGCTATCAGAAGCAGGGCGACAGCGACTCCTACATCTACTGGGCAGGCCAGTTGCTCGGGCGTTTCCCAATGGATGGTGAGATTGTGGCAGGACTTACCCTCGCTTATGCGAAGAACAATCAGCCGCAAAACGGTATCATCTGCGGCTTGAAATACTGTCAGAGAGACTCCACGAACATCCTGGTGAACAGGGCGCTGGCTGATGCTTGGTTCATGAATCGCGACTTCACCGCAGCCGGGAAGCTATACGAACGTTTGTTGGAGCAGGGTGATTCCACTTTCAACACACTCTATTCAGCAGGCATGTGCTGTTCACAGATTGAGGACCTGGAGCGCGCCTATCATTATCTGAAGCTGGCTTTCCTCATCAGTGGCATGCAGCATGCAGGCTGTGCCTATCGCTTAGGAGTGGTGTGTGTCGATACCAAGCGCTATCCGGAGGGACTTGGGTACCTCGACCTTGCCACCCAGATGATGCAGCCAGATACCACCATCATGAAAGCCATCACGCTCGCCAAGGGCGAAGGCTACTATCTGTCACAGCATTACGAAGAGGCCGTCAGAGCGTGGAAGGAGCATCTCAAGTATAATCCCTCGTCAGTCGCCACCTATTATAATATAGCCAACGCCTACTACTATCTGCTGAAGGATGAAAAGCAGGGGTTCGCCTACTATCAGCAGTTCCTTGATAAAGCCCTTGAGGTAGAGACCCCCACCCCACAGCTGCTTGAAATGATCGAGAATGCCAGAAAATTGTGTCTCACACAATAAAAGAGGTTTGTATCACGTTTAGTGATTAGAACAACATTAATGAGAAAGACATGATAAAGAAACTATTCTTTGGGCTGCTGACTGTCCTGACCTTTGCAGCCTGTAGCAGCGATCCAGTGTACCACGGTATGACACCCCAACAGAAAGAGGACTATTCGAAGGCCATTGCAGGCGAATATACGGGAACTTACGTCATTCTCTATAACGACGGTGGCGGCGACGACAAGGCCGTTAAGATCAAGAACTCCCAGATGACCATCACAGACCAGGCAATGCACTCCGTCTGTTTCCACGACTATCCTGTGAGCCAGCTCTCAAGCGTCGTGGCTAATCCTGCTTTGGCTGAGGCGCTTGCCACCGCACCCAATGTGGACTTTCTGGCAGACTATCATTTCTACGACATGCAGGACAATGGTGACGCGAACTGGGGCTTTGAGCCTGCTGCCATCCCCCTCACGCTCCATTACGGCGGGGCTGATCACCACCTGGTGCTGAAACTAAACTCCAGAGCCTACTTCCCTCTGACGAAAGCCAGTCTGGAAGCAGGCAAGCCGTTTGCCAATCAAAGTGTGTTCCAGTTTGCTGTCGCAGGCATTTACGAAGGCAACACCCTGTTGCAAGCCTTCGACGATTTCTGGCAAGACAACACACCAGAGTATCTGACCTACTTCCAGCTCGAATAAGCAATAGTTACAATAAATATTCCCAATTTCATGATGAAACAGAAATATGCCGTGGTGATATTGTTGGCCCTGATTTGTGCATCAGGGCTGACGAGTTTCAATAGTTATCGGGCTACGGAAAGGGTCGTGGCTGAGGATATGACGAATGCACTGACGAAGGCGCTGGCTGAACAGCAGAGCGACGTGATCAGTTCGGATACTA
>Ga0247611_10000232_pt1 | contig 117913 bp, 95 predicted proteins | sample 177DNAGHGhighgp2_FD_192422 | JGI IMG/M metagenome (GOLD analysis project Ga0247611, IMG submission 192422) | Sheep rumen microbial communities from Palmerston North, Manawatu-Wanganui, New Zealand - 1770 DNA GHGhigh gp2 | ecosystem: Host-associated > Mammals > Digestive system > Stomach >... | reverse complement strand
GAAGCCGGCCGCAAGATTAGATTTCCTTTGAGGGTCGTCCGAGACTAGGACGTTGATAGGCTGCAGGTGTAAAGGCGGTGACGTCAAAGCCGAGCAGTACTAATTGCCCGAATTTTTCCTTAAGTCAGAAGACTTGTGAAAGTGACTTGAGATTAGAAAGCAGCTGAGTGGTAAGAAAGTTAGCAATTGTTTTGTGGCTGTTTGTCAACCTTTTAACGAGGTTTATGCCTTGTATATGACATTCAGGTGGCTATAGCAGCGGGGTTCCACCTCTTCCCATTCCGAACAGAGAAGTTAAGCCCGTTCACGCCGATGGTACTGCGCAAGTGGGAGAGTAGGTAGCCGCCGTTTTTCAGGACGCTCTGGACAGTTAGTCTGGAGCGTCCTTTTTTTGGTCATTATCCAGATAGTAGGGTGATTCCTTTTATGGCGTCCTGAAAAACGGCGGACTACCTACCTCCCGCTGTAGCAGTACCGGATATTCCATTTTATTATTCCCGCGTATACAGACTGCGTCCTTGATGCCGGTAGCCGCCACCTCTTTTTAGTTTGCTTCGCAAACGGGACGGCCTCCGGCCGTTCTCGCTCGCATACTCGCTTCGCCCCAATACGCTCGTACCTGCGTATTTTTTCGTTGATGACGCAAAGGGGTCGTTTCGTTTTGCGTGATTTTTGCTCCCAGGTGTGATAAGGTTGCTGTTTGCAGGAGCTGGAGTACGGTATTAGGGAGCGTCAGTGGAGTGGCGTGAGCGAAGGCCCTGGAGAGACCGTTAAGAACATCGCTTCGTCCAACGACCGTTAAGCCCCAAAGGGGATTAAAAGGGAGGCGTTCGATGTTTAGGTCTCGGAAGGGAGGCCTTTTGCGTAGCAAAATAAAACAAGGCTGGGCTACGCGCAGCGTAGCCACGTAACGTCGTCTCCCTAATACCGTACTCCAGCGGAGGCAACTCACAATCTAAAAAAGTGACGCATTATTAAACGACCCCTTTGCGTCAAGCGAAGCGACTGAAAGAAACGACCCCTTTGCGTCCGACCCCTTTGAGTCAAACGCCCCCTTCGCATTGTTTTTTTGATTATTATTTTTTTTTTTTTGTATTAGAGTTTACATATATTTGTGTGTTTGATCAATTTTTAATGCTTATGAATATCAAGTTATTGACTCGTTTGTTTTTTGTTTCAAACCTTGCATTTCTGCTGGTTGCCTGTGGCGATGATAAACCGGTTGAACCCGAAATTGAGACTTCGGACGAAGTTCAGTTGTTGAGTGTGAAGGCCACAGCATTAACTGCTACTGTTGTAGGTACTTTTGATGGATTATCAAAGGTTGATCTGGCACTTGGAGAAAAACTTGTCCTTTATTGTGTCAAATCGGCCGATGCTACATCAATATTCAAATCCTGGCTTGACGGTAATGACAACCCGGATTGTGAAATATTAACCTCTGGATCTATGCGCGGTGGAGAGTATGTGGGTATAATAAAGAACCTTGTTCCTGAAACAGAGTACAATTTCTGCATCTGTTTCAAGAGTCAGGATGGCAAGTCACGTAAGATAAGCAGTTTATCCAGTTTTACTACCGGCAGTTTCAATCCGGTTTTCAAACCGCTTGCAGGAGTCATCCCGTCGTTTACTTTTGTACAGGTTTCATATAAAGAAGTAAAGATGGATGAACTTGATGCATCAAGTTGCACGATAGGCTTGCTGGTTTCTGCCAAATCTGGTGCGGAGGCAGGTTCCGAATCCACTCTGACCCCATTTAATGGCCATTATGATGAATATTCTGATACTTATTCTACCAGAGGATACGGAATAAAACCCGACGGCAGTTTTTATTGCCGTTTATATGTTGAATATAAGAACCTTGATGGCGGTTACTCTTATAAATATGGACCGGAAACCTCATTCTCAGCCAGGACATCCGATGAGCTTGCAGTTGATCTGAATCTACCCAGCGGACTTAAATGGGCATTGTGTGATGTCGGTGAAAGTGGTACAGATGCTCTGGCCGATGATAGAGAATATTGGCCGGGATGGCAATATTTCCATTGGGGCTCATTGCGTATGTTCCAAGGATTAAGGAATGTGGCTCCAAATAAGAATGCGTATGAGTATTGGGATCAGGAAAGCAATACATATACTTTCCTGGCTGATGACATCAAGGGTACTGAATATGATGCAGCTCACAAGCTTCTGGGTGGTAAATGGAGAATGCCCACCAAGGAAGAGGTTCAGGAACTGATAGACAGTACCTATTGCGTGACTTGGGGAGTTGGACATGAATTTAACAGTAATCGTCGTGTCGGTAGTGGCTTGCGTTTGTATAGAGACAGTACTTTTATTGGTCCCCAAGTGCCATTTGTTTTCTATATAGGCGGTTTTTGGACTAGTACGTTCGAAAACGGTTATCCCGTGGCTTATGATGTAATTGCAGATAAAACTAATGACGGATACGTAAGTTTCGGACACATGGAACTGGTGACCGATAAGGGCGGTGAGTACGCCCGACATATCCGTGCCGTTTGGGATCCAAACATGTGATATAAAAGCGGTCATAATAAAAGGGGACGGTATAAATAAAAACCGTCCCCTTTTGTACTTTTTCTAAAATGACTATATTTGCCTGTATGAAAAGATTGTGTTTTAATGTTTTATTTTCTGTCGTGTTAATGCTGACAGGTCAGAGTATGATATCTGGTGGTGTCATGGCGCAGGAACCGGACCCTGATTTCTTTATTTTCCTTGGAATCGGTCAGTCCAACATGCAGGGAAAAGCCCCCATCGGAACACAAGATACAAGGTCCGATGAGAACTTTACTGATGCCGATTGGGCAAGATACAAGAAGATGGTTGTTGTGGACAGCAACCCATCCAAGGTGGGAACATGGGCAACTGCAAAACCTCCGATCGTAAGACCCGATACACAATTGGGTGTCACTGATTATTTCGGCCGCTATCTGGTAAAAGGGTTGGATGAGAGGTATAAGGTTGGAGTTGTGGTCGTTGCTGTTGACGGTTGCCAGATTGAGGCATTCAGCAAGAACAGTACTGTAGCATCCGATTACATAAATGCGTCCGGCACCGGTTCGTGGGTAAAGCAGGCTGCAGCACATTATGATAATTATCCTTATGGCAAACTGCTGGAAATGGCCAGGATAGCACAGAAATCCGGAGTTATAAAAGGTATCATATTCCATCAGGGTGAATCGGGAGCTAACGGGTCATCGTGGCTGCGTGACGTTTACGCACTTTATGAGAATCTGATTGCGGACCTGGACCTTTCTTCCGATTCGGTTCCTTTTATCGCCGGCGAACCGTTGCGCATGGTGGGTAATCAGCCTGCACCGGCGTCAGGAGCAAGGGAATTTGTTGATCTGCTTCCGGATTATTTCAAATACAAATCCGGAAAGGATATAGCCTATGTGGCTTCGTCCGAAGGACTTACCAACTACGATGAATACCATTTTTCGTCCGAAGGATACAGGACTCTGGGCAAGCGTTACGGGGAGATAATGCTTCCGTTGCTTCTGGCGCAAGGGGCTGTATCCAGTACGGTTGTCCCGGTAGATGAAGCAAAGGAAGATGTCATATATGATCTTCTTGGACGTAGATTGGATGCGCCCCAAAAGGGGATAAATATCATAAACGGACGTAAAGTGATCATCAGATGAGAGTGTAATTATTAACTGATTTCTTAAAGGACAAAACTATAGCGTATGAGCAATTATGAATGGAGTTTTTCCACGATAGGTGGAAAGAATCGTGTAAACATTAAAAGCGGTGAGGATATCAGGCATTTAGGAGAACTGGACCAGAAACTCTGGACGGTACTGAGTTCGCCCGTGGTAGGTCTTGAGTTCGATGCCAAGACACTTAAGATGCTGGACTGTGACAATGACGGCCGTATCCATGTCAATGAAGTGGTAAAGGCTGCAGAGTGGCTTACCTCTATCCTGAAGGAGCCCGATATGCTGCTGAAGAAGGAGGATACGCTTCCGTTCTCGGCATTCAATACCGATAATCCTGATGGCGCAAGACTCTTGGCATCGGCCAAGCAGATTCTTAAGAATCTTGGCCTTGAGAAGGATAGCATATCGGTTGCTGATGCCGATGACAGCGTGGCTATCTTTGCCAAGACAGCTCTTAACGGTGACGGTATTATCACAGAGCAGTCTACAGATGATGAGGCCCTTAAGAAGACCATCGCTGAGTGCATAGCATCGGTTGGAGGAAAGACTGACCGCAGCGGCCTGCAGGGTGTTGACGCCGATTTGCTTGATAAATTCTACGGCGCTCTTGCCGCCTACTCAGCATGGAGAAAGGCTGCTGCCGACGGAAAGGATGAAATCCTTCCGTTCGGTGATGACACAGCTGCCGTCTATGATATAGTACAGACCATCAAGGCCAAGGTTGCAGACTACTTTATGCGTTGCAAGCTGGCTATGTTCCATGCAGGCACCACCAACGCCCTGGATGTGTCGGTTACACGTATTGAGACTATCAGCGACAAGGACCTTTCAACCTGTGCAGATGAGATTTCGACTTATCCTCTGGCTCGTGTATCGGACTGCAAGATGCTCCCGATAGACGGTCGTATCAATCCGGTTTGGCAGGCTACATTTGACAAGCTGAACAAACTGGCCCTGGAGAAGGAGTTCAATGGCGCATCAGAGATTTCGGAGGAGCAGTGGAGTGCATTCGTTGCAAAGCTGGCTCCCTATGAGGCCTGGCTGGGACAGAAGGCCGGCGCCGAGGTTGAGGCACTGGGACTGGATGAGGTAAATGCCCTTATCAAGGCAGACCGTAAGGCAGACCTGCTTAAGCTGATTGATGATGACAAGGCCCTTGAGTCCGAGTCTCTCTCAATTGATGAGGTGGCCAAGCTGCTGCATCTGTACAGGGATTTCTATACATTCCTCTGCAATTTTGTCTCATTCCGTGATTTCTATGATCCTGAATACAAGGCTATATTCCAGGCTGGTGAGCTCTATATCGATGAGCGCTGCTGCGAGCTCTGTATCAAGGTGCCCGATATGGGACCGCACGGAACCGCTACTTCGTTGAGCGGAATGTTTATCCTTTACTGCAACTGCGTCAATAAGATAAACGGTGACAAGATGATTATTGCAGCTGTAATGACCAATGGAGATGTCTCTGACCTCCGTGAAGGCAAACATGGTCTATTCTATGACCGTGCAGGCGTAGAGTGGGATGCTACAGTATTCAAGATCGTGGAGAATCCTATCAGCATACGTCAGGCTTTCTGGACTCCTTACCGTAAGGTGGCCCGTTACGTGGAGACAACAATAGAGAAGAAGGCTGCCGAGAAGGACAACAAGGTTATGGCAGATATGACGACCAAGGTTGATGGCGCAGCTGCAGGAAGCGCCGAAAAGAAACCGCCGTTTGATATAGCCAAGTTTGCAGGTATCTTTGCTGCAATAGGTTTGGCTTTTGCTGCTATAGGTGCTGCTTTGGCTTCTGTTGCCAAGAGTCTTTCAGGATTTGTCTGGTGGCAGTGGCTGGTGCTGATTGCCGTGGTCTTGCTGATAATATCGGGACCTTCAATGCTCCTGGCTTGGCTCAAGCTGCGTAAGCGTAACCTGTCGCCGCTGCTCAATGCCAACGGATGGGCTATCAACGCAGCCGTCAAGGTGAATATCACATTCGGTGCCACACTTACTGAAGTGGGTAAGACTCCCGTCAAGGCAGAGCCCGATCCGTTTGCCGATAAGACCCCATGGTGGAAGAAACTCATCTACTGGCTCATAGGACTTGGCTTGGTGTTCTGGCTCTGCTACTCCCAGAACTGGATATACAAGTGGACCAACGAGAATCCCAAGTGGCATCACGAAAAGAAGGTCAAGCCCCAGGCAGAGCAGGCTCCAGCTGAGGAAGCCACTTCAATGCTGGTATTGACAGCAGATAACTTCCAAGCCTGACTACGCAGGTTCAAGCGTATTGGGGCGAAGCGAGTATGCGAGCGAGAGCGGCCGGGTAGGCCGCCCGTTCGCGTTTGCGAACTAAAAAAAGGAATGGGGTTCGAACCCTTCCTCCGTAATAAAGAAAAGAGGTCCAACCGGACCTCTTTCTTTGTTGCGGAGGAAGGATTCGAACCTCCGACCTTTAGGTTATGAGCCTAACGAGCTACCTCTGCTCCACTCCGCGATTTCTGTTTTGCGAGTGCAAAGATAGTCCTTTTGTGTTTTGTAAGCAAATCTTTTGCATCAAATATGCATTTCTTTCACATTTTTAGTATTTTTGTAACCCTAATTGTGATTATGGATACTACTAAAACAAAACAGCAGTTCATTTCGGCTGCCAAGACCTTGTTTGTGAGGAAAGGCTATGATGAGACTACAATGATTGACATTGCTCAGGAAGCCGGTTTAAGCAGACGCACCCTGTATTCTTATTTTGAGAGCAAAGTTGAGGTTTTTCAGGCCGTTATCAACAGCGAGGTGGAGAAGGTACTGACTCAGCTGGAAGAGATAGCCAGGCAGAACATTCCGGTCCAGCAGAAGATAGTTGAGTTCGTGTTCGGATATTTCAGACTGATCAAGGAGACTGTTGACCGCAACGGTACCTTGCGCTCAGGATTTTTCCGTAACAGTTGGGGACTTGAACATTTCCGTAAGGCTTTTGACCTGAAGCAGAAACAGATGCTTCAGGATATCATATCAGAAGGTAAGACCACCGGTGTCTTTGATGTGGTAAGCGTAAGGCGTACGGCCGAAATCATGCACAACTGCATGCGTGGTTTTGAGGCCCCATATATCAGAGGTAAAATCTGGCAGGGAAACACAAGGGAAGAGATCCGCTTTGAGGCCCGTCGTCTTATCTACGGCGCGCTGGGATATAATTCAGAAACTAACAAGCAATAATAAAATGGGAAAACTGACAGGTAAAAAGGTGCTCATCACTGGAGCAACCCGTGGTATTGGTCTGGCTATGGCTCAGCTTTTTGCGGCCGAGGGTGCAGACATCGCATTTGTGTATATCAACAGTGTGGAGAAGGCTCAGGCCCTGGAGGGTGAACTTAGCGCAAACGGTATCAAAGCCAAGGGTTACCGTGTGGATGTGTCTAGTTTTGAGGGAGCGTCCCAGATGGTGGAAGAGGTTGTAAAGGAGTTCGGCCGGATAGATATCCTGGTTAACAACGCCGGAATTACACGTGACGGCCTGATGATGCGCATGAACGAGCAGCAGTGGGATGATGTGATTGACACAAACCTGAAATCGGCATTCAATTTCATAAAGGCCTGCACTCCGCAGATGATGCGTCAGCGCAGCGGCAATATACTTTGCGTCTCATCGGTTGTGGGTCTTCACGGTAATGCCGGTCAGACCAACTACTCCGCATCAAAGGCCGGTCTGGTAGGATTGACCAAGTCTGTCGCCAAGGAGTTTGCTTCAAGGGGCATCCGTGCCAATGTCATAGCTCCGGGCTTTGTGCTGACCGAGATGACCACAGGCAAGATTCCGGAGGAGAAGCTGGCGGAGTGGTGCAAGTCAATACCATTGCAGCGCGGTGCTCAGACCCAGGAGATTGCCAAGGCTGCCCTGTTCCTGGTGTCCGATGACAGTTCATATATAACCGGTCAGGTGCTGCAGGTTGACGGCGGAATGAGCATGTAATAAGACTGTTGGCTATTGGCTGTTGGCTATTGGCTATGATAGTACTTTACGAGGATAATCATATCATTATTGTCTCCAAACGGGCGGGTGAGATAGTTCAGGGTGACAAGACCGGCGATGTTCCGTTGTCGGAGACTGTTGCCGCATACCTTAAGGAGAAATACTCCAAGCCGGGAAACGTGTTTGTGGGTGTGCCGCACCGTCTGGACCGTCCGGTAAGCGGGGTGGTGGTGTTGGCCAAGACAAGCAAGGCGCTGTCCCGCCTGAACGATATGTTCCGGGCGGGTAGTGTTGATAAGCGTTATCTTGCCATCGTAAAGAACAAACCGGAAGAGCCTCAGGGCAGACTTGAGAACTGGCTGGTTCGCAACGAAAAACAGAACCGCTCTTACGCTTATGACAAGGAGGTTCCCGGTAGCAAGAAGGCGGTTCTCAATTATAGGCTGGTGGCAAGTTCGGTCAATTACAACCTGCTTGAGGTGGAACTCCTGACAGGACGGCATCATCAGATACGCTGCCAGTTGGCCAAGATGGGCTGCCCCATCAAGGGGGACCTTAAGTATGGTGCGGAACGCTCAAATCCTGACGGCAGCATATCGCTGCACGCATTCCATGTTACATTTGAGCATCCGGTGTCACATGAGATGATAGACGTAAAAGCACCTCTGCCGGATGATTCGCTCTGGCAGAGTTTCAGGGATGCGGCTGATAAACTATAATGCTTATTTGGCGGCAGGTTCCTGATAGTCTTCCAGTACGTAAGCCTTTATGATCTTTACGTCTGGGTTGGGACGGCGGTTGGTTCCTGTGGCCGGTACATTCGATATGGCCTCAACAACATCCATACCCTCTATTACCTCACCGAATACCGTATATAGTCCGTCCAGACTGGGCGCTCCGCCAATGTTGCCGTAGAAATCGGTCTGCTCCTGGGAGTATGTGAACGCCTTTCGGGTTTTCATGATGGCATCGGCCTGGTCATTGAGCTGGTCGTTGAGCTTGCTGATCTTTTTCTTTTCGCCGTATTTCTGCCAGGTTAGTATATCCTTGGCATGAGGCTGTGTGAGTGAATCCTTGACAGCCTGACGGTATTTCTTGTTTATGGCTTTTTCCTGTGTGGGTAATGTGCTGACTTTGACTTTCTTACCGGTTATTATGTAAAACTGCTGGCTGGTGGAGTACTTGAACTGTACTGTGCTGGCCTGCCCAACGGCTCCGCGTTTGTGGTAGAATTTCCAGGGGTTGACCTCGGATGCTATGGTATCATCCTTCTCATCTATACCTATCTCCTTTCCTTGAGGGGCGTTCTTGGAATCGACGTCACCGGCCTGGATCTTGTAGCCTTTCTGCACGCCGAAAAAGAGCTGGTTGTCATAAAATCCCTTGCGGGCAAGACGTACCATATTATGGCGATGCAACGGGGTTTCGCGATAGAGCTTTATTGTAAAATTGCCCTTGGTGGTCTCAAAACGCACGTACTGGTCGGCGTCAAGGATTATGGTGTCTGCGTCAACCTCCTCTACCGGAGCGGTGGTACCGCCATTCTTGCAGTTTGTGGCAAACAGCAATGCCATCACTAAAGGAATCCCAATCAGATATCTTTTCATAATTCAAATTGATTTCTTGAGTGCGAATATAATGGTTTTTTAAGCCAAAGCCAACGCCAACGCCAAAGTAAAGTATTACCTTTGCAAATTAAAACGAAATTTTTATTAAAACAGCATATTTATGAAACCTGCACTTGTTGTCCTGGCTGCCGGAATGGGTAGCCGTTACGGTGGACTCAAGCAGCTTGATGCGCTTGGCCCCAGTGGTGAGACTATTATGGATTACTCTGTATTCGATGCCATCCGCGCCGGATTCGGCAAGGTGGTGTTCATCATACGCAAGGATTTTGAGGATGATTTCCGCCGTCTGGTGCTCAAGAAATATGAGGGTCATGTTCAGACCGAGGTGGTTTTCCAGAGCATAAACGACCTGCCCGAGGGTTTCAAGTGCCCGGAGGACCGCACCAAGCCCTGGGGTACCAACCATGCAGTGCTGATGGCAAAGGACGTTGTCAACGAGCCGTTCTGCGTAATCAATGCCGATGATTTTTACGGCCGTGACTGCTTTGCAGTGATGGGCAAGTTCCTGAGCAGTCTGCCTGAGGATTCCAAGAACGTATATTCAATGGTAGGATTCCGCGTAGCCAATACCCTGAGTGAGAACGGTAAGGTATCACGTGGCGTATGCGAGGTCAACGCCAAGCGTCATCTTACAACCGTTGTGGAGCGCACCGAAATACTGCGTCGCGAGAACGGCGTATGCTACAAGGACGGTGAGAACTGGATTCATATCGATGATAATACTCCGGTATCGATGAATGTTTGGGGATTCACCCCCGATTATATGAAATACTCGGAGGATTTCTTCAAGCAGTGGCTCAAGGCCAATATCAATACCCCCAAGTCAGAGTACTTCATTCCGCTCATGGTTAATGAGCTTATCAATAACGGAACCGCTACAGTTGAGGTCCTTGACACCACATCAAAGTGGTTCGGCGTGACATATGCCGAGGACCGTCAGGGTGTAGTGGATAAGATTGCAGAACTTGTAAAGGAGGGCGTCTATCCCGCCAAGCTGTTTGCGTAAGTGTTTTCGGTAGAGAATCTTAAGGTTGAGTTCGGGGCCCGCCCCCTGTTCCATGACGTCAGCTACGTGGTAGGTGACAAGGACCGTATTGCCCTGGTGGGTAAGAACGGTGCGGGCAAATCGACCATGCTTAAGATAATCGCCGGACTTCAGCAGCCTACATCGGGCACCGTATCCATACCCAAGGAGATGACCATAGGTTATCTGCCGCAGGTTATGAAACTGGCCGATACACGCACCGTCAGACAGGAGGCCGAGACAGCCTTTGAGGATATCCATAAACTAAAGGCCGAGGTTGAGCGTCTGAACAACCAGATGGTTGAGCGCACCGACTATGAGAGTGAGGAGTATCACGCCCTCATAGACCGTTTTACCCGCGAGAGCGAGCGCTACCAGATGATGGGCGGAGGCAACTATCAGGCGGAACTTGAGCAGGCCCTGCTGGGTCTTGGATTCCGCCGCGAAGATTTTGACCGCCCCACAAGCGAGTTCAGCGGAGGCTGGCGCATGCGTATTGAGCTGGCCAAGATACTGTTGCGTCACCCTGACGTACTGCTTCTGGACGAGCCTACCAACCATCTGGACATAGAGAGCATACAGTGGCTCGAGGAGTTCCTGGCCAAGCGTTGCAACGCTGTGATTCTGGTAAGCCATGACCGCGCTTTCATAAACAACGTTACCACACGCACCATAGAGATATCGTGCGGCGTGATTTATGACTACAAGGTCAAATACAACGAGTTTGTGGAGTTGCGCAAGGAGCGCCGCGAGCAGCAACTACGTGCCTATGAGAACCAGCAGAAGGAGATAGCCGACGCCAAGGAGTTCATAGAGCGTTTCCGCTATAAACCCACCAAGGCCGTTCAGGTACAGAGTCGCATCAAGATGCTGGAGAAGATAGTGCCCATTGAGATTGATGAGGTGGACAACAAGACAATGCGACTTAAGTTCCCGCCCGCTATACGCAGCGGCAACTATCCGGTGATATGTGAGGGCGTGGCCAAAAGCTATGGCGACCATACGGTGTTCAGCGGAGTTGACCTGACCATCAAGCGTGGTGAGAAGGTGGCTTTTGTGGGCCGTAACGGTGAGGGCAAGACCACTCTGGTCAAATGCATCATGGGCGAGATTCCGTTTGACGGAACGCTTACCATCGGTCATAACATACAGATAGGTTACTATGCACAGAACCAGGCGCAGCTGCTGGATGATGAGGTTACCGTACACGATACGATAGACAATGTGGCTACAGGTCCTATACGTACCCGCATAAACGATATACTGGGCGCATTCATGTTTGGCGGTGAGGCCGGACAGAAGAAAGTCAAGGTGCTTTCGGGCGGAGAGCGCTCCCGTCTGGCAATGATCAGGCTGCTGCTTACGCCCAACAACCTGCTTATACTTGATGAGCCTACCAACCATCTTGATATGGCATCAAAGGATGTGCTCAAGGAGGCTATCCAGGCATTTGACGGCACGGTTATCGTGGTCAGTCACGACCGTGAGTTCCTGGACGGACTGGTAAGCAAGGTCTATGAGTTTGCCGACGGTAAGGTCCGTGAGCATCTGGGCGGCATCTATGACTTCCTCCAGAAGAAGAACCTGGACAATCTGGCTGATATCGGCCGTATGAAAGGTGCTCCGGCAGCGCAGGCAGCGCAGGAGAAGGCATCGGTCGGAAAGGATGATTATGAGGCCAGGAAGGAACAGGAGCGTCGCAAGCGCAAGGTCCAGAAAAGGATTGATGACTGCGAGAAGGAGGTGGAGCGTATATCAAAAGAGATAAAGGATATAGAAGAGTGGCTTTCAACACCCACGGGGGCGCAGAACCCCGCCATGTTTGAGGCTTACGGCAAGCTCAAGAATGATCTGGCCGATGCTGAGAAACGTTGGGAGGAGGCTATGATGGAAGGAGAGAGTTTGTAACATTTATAAATATGAAAAAAGTAACATTATTAGCAATTGCATTTGCAGGAATGGCTATGATTTCTTGTAACAATTCAAAGCAGGGTATCGGCATCAAGATGGAGAATCTTGATACCAGCGCCAAACCCGGTGATGATTTCTTCCAGTTTGCAGACGGCGGTTGGAATGCAGCCCATCCGCTTACTGACGAGTATGCACGTTTTGGCAGTTTTGACCAGTTGGCCGAGGATAACCGCCAGCAGCTCAAGGGGCTTATTGATGAGATAGTAGCAGCCGACAACGAGCCGGGAAGCAACGCTCAGAAGATAGCAGACCTTTACAAACTGGTGCTTGACACTGCACGACGCGACAAGGAAGGTCTGGCTCCGCTTAAGCCGTGGCTGGATAAGGTCGAGGCCGTCAAGGACCGCAAGGAGATATTCCCGCTGATGGTTGAGATGGATATGAATGGCCTGGTAGGTAACTACTTCGGGGTAGGTATCGGTGCCGATATGATGGACAGCAAGTCAAATCTGGTGAGTGTTGGTCAGGGCGGTCTTTCACTTGGAGAGAAAGAGTATTACCTGGATACCGATGAGGCTACAACCGCTATTCGTGAGGCTTTCAAGAAACATATAGTACGCATGTTTACACTCTGCGGATTCGATGAGAAGACAGCACAGAAGAAGATGGAGGACGTGATGCTTATTGAGACACGCATAGCAGAGAAATCATACAGTGCAGTACAGCAGCGCGATCCCGCCGCCAACTATCACAAGATGTCATTTGATCAGCTCAAAAAGGATTTCAAGGGCATTGACTGGCAGCTTATGTTCGATGCAATGGGCATTGGTGACTGTGACTTTGTAGATGTAGGTCAGCCAGAGCCTATCCATGAGGTAGAGGCTATTCTGGCACAGGTGCCGGTCGAGGCTCATAAGTCTTATATGGAGTGGCAGCTTATAGATCACTCTGCATCACGTCTTACCCAGGAACTTGATCAGGCCAATTTTGATTTCTACGGAAAGATAATGAGCGGACGTCAGGAGCAGCAGCCCTGGTGGAAGCGCGCTACATCGACCGTAAGCGGTGCATTGGGTGAGGCTATCGGACAGCTTTATGTGGAGAAATACTTCCCGGCTGAGTCCAAGGAGCGTATGGTTACTCTGGTCAAGAACCTTCAGATTGCTCTTGGCGAGCGTATCGATGCTCAGGATTGGATGAGCGATGAGACCAAGGCCCGTGCTCATGAAAAGCTGGATGCCTTCTATGTAAAGATTGGTTATCCCGATAAGTGGAAGGATTACTCAAAGCTTACAATCGACCCCAAGAAGAGTCTGTTTGAGAACAATATTGCAATGAGCCGTTTCTTCCTTCAGGATGCCATTGAGCGCAAATACAAGAAGCCGGTTGACAACACCGAGTGGTTCATGACTCCTCAGACTGTCAACGCTTATTACAATCCTACCACAAATGAGATCTGCTTCCCGGCAGGAATCCTGCAGTATCCGTTCTTTGACATGAGCGCCGACGATGCATTCAATTATGGAGCCATAGGTGTGGTTATCGGCCATGAGATGACTCACGGATTTGATGACCAGGGCCGTCAGTTTGACAAGGACGGTAACTTCAGCGACTGGTGGGCTCCGGGTGATGCCGATAAGTTCAAGGAGCACGTACAGGTTATAGTTGACCACTTTGACAACATTAAGGTTCTGCCTGACCTGAACGGAAACGGTTCACTTACTCTGGGTGAGAATATTGCCGATCACGGTGGTCTGATGGTTGCCTATCAGGCATTCAAGAACGCCACCAAGGATGCTCCGCTCAAGACCATCAACGGTTATACCCCCGAGCAGCGTTTCTTTATGGCATATGCAGGCGTATGGGCCGGCAATATCCGTGACGAGCAGATCCGCAACCAGACCAAGAGCGATCCTCATGCACTGGGCCGCTGGCGTGTAAACGGTACACTGCCTCACATTGATGCATGGTACGATGCATTCGGAATCAAGCCTGGTGACGCACTTTATCTGGCTCCCGAGAAGAGGGCACGTATCTGGTAAATGATTAAAGGAGCTGGGATAAGGGAGGAATATCTGGACCGGAGCATGAGCCCCGGCCAGGATTTCTACCGGTTCAGTTGCGGCGGTTGGCTGGATGCCAATCCTATACCTGATGACTTTCCCAGCTACGGTACATATGATGAGCTTGCCGAACTTAACCGTAAGCAGCTCAAGGATCTTATAGACGGCATCACTGCACAGGATAATCCTGCTGGCAGTGATGCCGCCCGTATTGCTGACCTGTACAATCTGGTCATGGACTCCGACCGCCGTGACCGTGACGGTATGGAGCCGATGAGACCCTATATGGAGCGTATCCGCGCCATCAGCAGCCGCGAGGAACTCCTGGATGCCATGCTGGAACTTGATCCCTATGGCGTGACGGGTTACTTTGACGTGGGTATAGGACCGGACCTTAAGGACAGCAAGACCAATATTGTGGGACTGAGCCAGGGTGGACTAACGCTCGGTGACAAGGAGTATTACACCGACCGTGACCTTCAGACCATAAACATACGTAAGGCGTTCAAGAAACATATGGTACGGATGCTGGTGCTTGCCGGTTACGGCCGGTTGGAAGCCCGTCAGAGAATGCGTACCGTTTGGCGTATTGAGAAACGTCTGGCACGTGCATCACGTAACAATGTCCAGTTGCGTGATCCGGCTGCCAACTACCATAAGTGGTCAATAGATGAACTCTACAGGCAACTGCCCGGACTGGACTGGAGAACATTCTTCGGTAAGTTGGGACTGGATGGGGTGGATTGGGTTGACGTAGGTCAGCCGGAAGCTATAATGGAGGCTATACGCGTGCTCAACGAGGAGCCGCTTGAGGACCAGAAGGTACTCATGGAGTGGCAGATGCTGGACTCCAACGGAACCCGATTGGGAAAGCGGTTTGACGATGCCGATTTTGATTTCTACAGTCGTACACTGAGCGGACAGAAGGAGCCCAAGCCTATGTGGAAACGTGCTACATCGGCTGTAAACGGGACGTTGGGCGATGCTCTGGGACGCATGTACGTGGAGAAGTATTTCCCCGCTGGTGCCAAGGAGCGCATGATAGATATGTTCCATCGTCTTAAACGTGCGCTTGGACGCCGTATTGAGGCGCAGGAGTGGATGAGCAGTGAGAGCCGCCGTCTTGCACTGGACAAGCTGGATGCGTTCAATTTCAAGATAGGATACCCCGACAAGTGGCGCGACTATTCCAAGATGGAGATTGATCCGGCCAGGACCCTTTTTGAGAATAGTGCATCCATAAGCCGTTTCTTCTGGAACGATATGGTGGAGCGCAAGTTCGGCAAGCCGGTTGACCGCACTGAGTGGTACATGAATCCGCAGGAGATAAACGCCTACTATGATATATCCATCAATGAGATATGTTTCCCGGCAGGCATACTGCAGTATCCCTTCTTCAGCATGGAGGCCGATGATGCCTTCAACTACGGTGCCATCGGCACTATCATGGGACATGAGATGACCCACGGCTTTGATGACGAGGGCCGTCAGTTTGACAAGGAGGGCAATATGTGCAACTGGTGGAGCAGCACTGATACACGTCGGTTCAACCATCGCGTAAAAGTGCTTACTGACTGGTTTGACAGCATTGAGGTACTGCCCGGAATCAAGGCCAACGGAAAGTTGACGCTGGGTGAGAACATTGCCGATCATGGCGGACTCACTGTGGCGCTGGAGGCATTCCGTGAGGTTATGCAGGAGAATCCCTTGGAGGATAAGCTGGGCTTTACCCCGTTGCAGCGTTTCTTTATAGCATACGCTTGTACGTGGGCCGAGAACTGCCGTGACGAAATGGTGCTGCAGCAGACCAAGAGTGATGAACACTCCCTGAGCCGCCTGCGCGTGAATGGAGCGTTGCCTCATATTGATGAATGGTATGAGGCTTTTGATATAAATGTAGAGGATTCTATGTATATTGCACCCCAAAACAGGGTACATATCTGGTAAATGAAAGAGGGTAGGACTATAGAACTGCTGGCTCCTGCCAGGAATCTGGAGTGCGGCATTGAGGCCATAAAGCATGGAGCCGATGCGGTATACATTGGCGCCGGGCGGTTCGGCGCACGTCAGGCTGCCGGCAACAGCGTAGATGATATAACGGAGTTGGCCAGGTTTGCCCATTTCTACGGAGCCAAGGTCTATGTGACCGTAAACACCATACTCAAGGACTCTGAGTTGGCCGATGCCGAAAAACTGATATGGCAGCTCTATGAGGCCGGAGCCGATGCCCTGCTTATTCAGGATATGGCGGTCCTAAGGATGAAACTGCCACCCATAGCCCTGCATGCCAGCACCCAATGCGATGTGCGCAGTGCCGATAAAGTGCGTTTCCTGGCCGGCTGCGGATTTACCCGCGTGGTACTGGCCCGGGAACTGTCAATTGATGAGATACGCAGCATACATGAGGCCTGTCCCGATGTGGAACTTGAGTGCTTTGTCCACGGAGCGTTGTGCGTAAGTTACAGCGGTCAGTGTTATGCATCGCAATACTGTTTCGGACGCAGCGCCAACCGCGGCGAGTGCGCCCAGTTCTGCCGTCTCAAGTTTGACCTGACGGACAGTGATGACAATGTGATTATAAAGGGCAGGCATCTGCTGTCGCTCCGTGACATGAACCGCATGGACAGTCTGGAGGAGCTTATGGATGCAGGCGTCTGCTCATTCAAGATAGAGGGCCGTCTCAAGGACGTGCAGTATGTAAAGAACGTATCGGCCGCCTACAGTCAGGCTATAGATAAGGTCCTGGTGCGCAGAAATGAATATGTCAGGGCTTCATCGGGCCATAGCGTTGCGCATTTTACGCCCGATGTCAGCCGCAGTTTCAACCGCGGATTCACAGACTTTTTTCTGCATGGACGCACTGATGACATCTACTCTTTCGGCACCCCCAAGTCAATAGGCGAGAAGATGGGTCCCGTAAAGGAGGTGGGCCCAGGGTGGCTTAAAGTATCCGGATTCAAGGCATTCCACAACGGAGACGGACTTTGTTTCTTTAACCGCCAGGGAGAACTTGAAGGATACCGTGTAAACCGCGTGGAGGGCAACCGCGTATTCCTGTTCCTGGAGAGTACTGATATGCCGTCAATAACTGCCGGTACCGAACTCTACCGCAACTATGACATTGAGTTTGAGAAGGTTCTGTCCAAGGAATCGGCCACCAGAAAGATAGGAGTCGATATCCTTTTCAGGGAGATTCCATCCGGCTATGAGGTGGTTATGACCGATGAGGACGGTTATAAGGCACGTGCCGTGACAGAATGGAAAAAGGAGGATGCCAGGACTCCTCAGAAGGATAATATCAGGACCCAGTTGTCTAAGCTGGGCGGAACCCGTTTTGAGGCAGTTGATGTAGAGATACAGTTGGAAGGGGAGCGTTTCATTCCGTCATCACTGCTTTCTGACATGCGCCGGTCTGTAGCAGAGAAGCTTGAGAGCCTGCGTCTGGAATCTTACACCAGGCCTTTGCCGGGAACGCCGGCTACTCCACATTATCCCGTTAAGGAACTCAGTTACCTGGGTAATGTGATGAATGCTCAGGCCCGTACATTCTATCAGGATCATGGAGTGACTAAGGTTGATGATGCGTTTGAAAAGTCTCAGCCGGACAGCGCAACGGTTATGTTCTGCCGTCACTGCATCAAATACGCACTCGGCATTTGCACCAAAAACAGAAAGCGGGACCTTAAGATACAGGAGCCTCTGTTCCTGATCAGCCAGGACGGTCGCCGATTCCGGCTCAAGTTTGACTGCTCCCGCTGCCAGATGGAAATAATGTATCAATAAATGATTATCTTTGCTGACTATTAAACAGATTAACCTTAATATAATAGAGATAGATTATGAAAAGATTTGGAAAGATTCTGATGGTTGCCGCTCTGGCAATGGTTTCTTACAGTGCATCAGCTGAACTTGCACCCCAGTGGTCCAAGGGTACTATGATGGCTAATGCTGAACTTGGCGTTCAGCCGTTTGGTGGTGCCGTATCGGTTGATTATGTACTGGTTGATGAATGGTGGAAGGGACATTTTACTGTTGGTGGCGAGTTTGATTTCAGGTCCCAAAACCATTGGGGTGCTATAGGAGTAACACCGCGTGCAACTTATGGATTGAATATTACTGATCAGTTTGAGGTTCATGTAGCAGCCGCTATGGGTTTTGGATTTGCCAATTATGACCATGACGGGATTGAGGATGATGACTCTTTCATACTTCATAACGAGATGATAGGTTGCCGTTTCTTCTTTAACGATAATATTGGCGTGATAGCTGAGACCGGAGTTGCCAATTGGTTCCCCGTACTCCGTGCCGGTATAACAATTAAGTTCTGATAATCAATTTTTGATAAGATAGAAGGGGCGGTAATTCCGTCCCTTTTTTTTATCTTCGCGGTGTTATGAGAAAATTTGCCTTTGTTTTGTTGCTGGCCACAGCTATAGTTACCGGTCATGCAGAGAGTACAGTAATAAAAGTGTCAATGGACAATGCCATCCAAACCAACGGAGGATATTGGGAAGGATGGGGCACCAGCCTGTGCTGGTGGGCCAACCGCCTGGGCTATAACGAGACGCTGACGCAGAAATCGGCCGACCTGTTTTTTGACGCCCAGAAAGGATTGGGTCTTAACATAATGCGCTATAACGTGGGCGGAGGCGATGACCCCACACATCACCACATAACCCGCACCGACAGCGATGTGCCGGGTTGGATGTACATAGATGCCAACGGCGAACGCAAGTATGACTATACTGCCGATGCCCGCCAGCTCAATGTGGTAAAGGCCGCAATGAAAGCCGCAGGGCAGGACGCCTATTTAGAGATATTCAGTAACTCGCCCCCATACTTTATGACCAACAGCGGCTGCTCCACAGGAAACTTCAAGGCCGAGGAGAACAACATAAAGGACGATGAATACGATGACTTTGCCGAGTATATGGCTCATGTAGCCAACTACATGACCCGTGAGATGAAGCTCAAGGTAAAGAGCGTATCGCCCATGAACGAGCCCAACACCAACTACTGGCCCGCCATGAACTACAAGCAGGAGGGCTGCCACATCGATGCCGGCGAGTCCCAGTCCAAACTGCTGGTACTGACTAAGGAGGCACTGAACCGTTACGGACTGAAGGACATCATCCTGACCACAAGCGATGAGACCAATCCCGGCAAGCAGATAGAGGAGATAAAGACTCTTACCCCCGATGCCCGTGCCGCCATAAACCGCATCAGTGTGCATACCTACGGCACAAACAGCATCCGCGAAATGGGCCAGCTGGCCAAGGACGAGAAGATAAACCTCTGGATGAGTGAGGTGGACGGCAACGGAACAGCCGGTCAGAACGCCGGTGAGATGGGCGCCGGATTGTGGCTTGCTGAGAAGATCATAACCGATATCCAGGCGCTGGAACCATCGGCCTGGGTGCTCTGGCAGGTAATAGACACCCATATCAGCAAGGAGGGCTACAAAGGCCGCCGCGACGGAGGTCCGCTGCGCACTCAGGGAGGCTACTGGGGAACCGCCTGCGCCAACCACGATACTAATGAAATCCTGCTTACCCAGAAGTACTACGCCATGGGTCAGTTTACCCGCTATATCCGTCCCGGCTCCCAACTGATACTATGCCCCACAGAGCGCCGCTCCGGCATCAAAGCCCTTGCCGCCAAAGATAAGAAGCAACTCACCATAGTCTGCACCAACACCACCGCCCAGGACAAGGAAATCAGTCTTGACCTATCGGAATTTAAGGTTAAAGGCCAGGTTAAACAGATCCGCACCAGCGGCCAGTTTGCCGACGGAGAACACTGGGCCGAAACCGACCTTGGCAAGATAAAAGAAAAAAAGTTGGAAGCGGTTCTTGCTCCCAACTCTGTCACTACGTTTGTTATAGGCCTTTAGATTTAGCCTCATTCCATAGTGCATCCATCTCTTCTAACGTCATGTCTTTAAGCTGACGATTGTTAGATAGGGCTGCCTCCTCAACGTAGTTGAAACGGCGGATGAACTTCTTGTTGGTGCGCTCCAGGGCGTCATCGGGATGGATCTTGTAGAGGCGTGCCACATTGATGATTGAGAACAGCAGGTCACCCAGTTCCTGCTCGGCTTTCTCCTTGTCGTGGGCCGATATCTCCTGCTTGAGTTCGGCATACTCTTCCTTAACCTTGTCAAGGGCTCCCTCGGGGGTATCCCAGTCAAAGCCCACGTGGGCAGCCTTTTCCTGGATGCGGAATGCCTTGATGGTTGAGGGCAGGGCATCGGGCACTCCGGCCAGCACTCGTTTGTTGCCGCCTTTTTCCTTAAGCTTGAGCTGCTCCCAGTTCTGCAGCACCTGCTCTGCGCCGTTTACATTGGTGGTACCGTAAATATGCGGATGGCGGTATATCAGTTTGTCGCAGAGCTTGTCACAAACGTCCTTGATATCGTAATCACCCGTCTCGCTGCCAATCTTGGCGTAGAAGACCACGTGCAGCAGGACATCGCCCAGCTCCTTGCAGATATCGGCCTTGTTGTCCTTCATGATGGCATCGCAAAGCTCATAAACCTCCTCTATGGTATTCTGGCGGAGTGAGTCATTGGTCTGTACACTGTCCCAAGGGCATTTCTCCCTGAGTTCATCCATTATGTCAAGCAGGCGACCGAATGCCTGCATCTTCTCTTCTTTAGTGTGCATATCGTGTAGTTTTGCTGCAAAGTTAATAGTTTTATGCCTATTCTGTATTAATGTAATATGTTTATTGCGATAAACAAAATATGCAAATATTTGTTTATTCCGATAAACAGTTGTATTATTGCAGAAAATTTGGATTATGGAGATTTTATTTGAGCGACACGCAGAGTATCTTACAGATGTACCCACATCTTTTGAGCGGGAACTGATGCAAACCATAGACTGGGATTCAAGACTCATTCTGATACGTGGTCCCAAGGGCGTTGGAAAGTCAACTCTGATGCAGCAGTATATACTGAATCATTATGATGTTTCAGACCGTCATGCGCTTTACTGCACGGCGGACTCATCGTATTTTGCCACGCATACGTTGGTAGATACTGCCGCTTCTTTCGTGAGACAGGGCGGTAGCCATCTGTTCATTGACGAGATACACAAGTATGATGGCTGGAGCAGCGAGATAAAGGAGATATATGACCTGTATAAAGGCTTGAGAGTGGTATTGAGCGGTTCATCACTTATTCAACTAAATGACGGACAGGCTGATTTGTCTCGGCGTGAGGACGTATATGATATGCCGGGACTTTCATTCAGGGAATACTTGTGGTTCAGGACCGGAAAAAAAGCGGCTCCGGTAAAACTAGACTATTTGCTCAGTAATGCCGGATCTTTCTGCACACATATTCGTTCTCTATATCGGCCATTGGAATATTTCAATGATTATCTACGTATGGGATACTATCCTTTCTCGTTCGAAAAGAAAAAAACATTCAGGATGCTTATAGAAAATGTGACGGGTTATATCATAGATTCAGAACTTACAAAATACCGTGGAGTAAGCCCGGAAAACACACGTAAGATAAAAGCTCTTCTTCAGGTAATAGCCGAAATGATTCCATATCAGGTTGACATCTCTAAACTGTCGTCGAGTGTGAGCATAGACCGTGTTACGCTTATCCGCTATTTAAGATATTTGAATGAGGCAAAACTCTTAAAGAATCTGTTTACGGAACTGGATAAGATAACTGACCTTCAGAAACCGGATAAGATTCTACTTGACAACCCCAATCTGATATATGCCTACAGCATAAAGGAACCGGAAATAGGAACGGTACGGGAAACCTTCTTTTGCAACCAGTTGACATCGGCCGGTCACAGAGTGGAATATGGTGGTATTAAGACGGGTGATTTTAGGATTGATAAGAATCTGGTAATTGAGGTGGGTGGCGCCGGAAAAGATTTCTCCCAGATAAATGATGAAGATATAAATAATGCAGCTCTTGCTTTAGACAACATTGATATAGCAAGTCCAAAGAAAATACCTCTTTGGGCATTTGGCTTCCTTTATTGATTTGGCGCTTAACATTTACTTTTATTCTTGATAATGGCTTTTCCTTAATAATGAGGAAAAATGAGTACCTCTGTTTTAAATCGAAGATAAGCTGCACTCGGTAATTAACAAACAAGTTTGTTATTACTCTCGTTTGCATTATCTTTGCAGGCAATTATAGACACAGGTAATATTTCTTTATGGAATTAGCAAGCAAATACAACCCCGCCGATGTAGAGGGAAAGTGGTACAAGTATTGGGAGGATGGCAAGTTTTTTCACTCTGAGCCCGATGGCCGTGAGCCTTACACTATAGTCATTCCGCCACCAAACGTGACCGGTGTTCTTCACATGGGTCATATGCTTAACAACACTATCCAGGATATCCTGGTGCGCCGTGCCCGTATGATGGGCAAGAACGCTCTTTGGGTACCCGGAACCGACCATGCATCAATCGCTACCGAGGCCAAGGTTGTGGGCAAGCTTGCCGCACAGGGTATCAAGAAGACTGACCTGACCCGTGAGGAGTTCCTCAAGCACGCCTGGGAGTGGAAAGAGGAGCACGGAGGCATAATCCTCAAGCAGTTGCGCCGTCTGGGCTGCAGTTGTGACTGGGACCGTACTGCATTCACCATGGATGACCTGCGCTCAGAGAGCGTTATCAAGGTGTTCGTTGACCTGTACAACAAGGGACTTATCTATCGCGGCGTACGTATGGTAAACTGGGATCCCAAGGCTCAGACCGCTCTGAGTGATGAGGAGGTGGTTTACAAGGAGGAGCACAGCAAGCTGTACTACCTGAAGTACTACGTGGCCGATGCCGCCGAGAACCCTGTAAAGACCACAGGCGCTGAGGGTGAGGTTGTACACAAGGATGCCAAGGGTTACTATGCAGTGGTTGCCACCACACGTCCCGAGACCATCATGGGTGATACCGCAATGTGCATCAACCCCGCCGATCCCAAGAACGGCTGGTTGAAGGGCCACAAGGTGATTGTGCCTCTGGTTAACCGCGTGATACCTGTAATTGAGGATGATTATGTTGACATTGAGTTCGGTACCGGTTGCCTTAAGGTTACCCCTGCCCATGATGTCAATGACTATATGCTGGGTGAAAAGTACAACCTTGAGACCATCGACATATTCAATGATAACGGTACCCTGAGCGAGAAGGCCGGCCTGTACATCGGTATGGACCGCTTTGCCGTAAAGAAGCAAATTGCCATAGACCTGGATGCCGCAGGCTTGCTGGAAAAGATGGAGGACTACACCAACAAGGTGGGCTACAGCGAGCGTAACCCGGACACCGTGATTGAGCCCAAGCTCTCAATGCAGTGGTTCCTCAAGATGAAGCATTTTGCCGATATGGCTCTGCCTCCTGTAATGAACGATGAACTCAAGTTCTATCCGCCCAAATACAAGAACACCTACCGCAACTGGTTAGAGAACATCAAGGACTGGTGCATAAGCCGTCAGCTCTGGTGGGGTCACCGCATCCCGGCTTACTTCATGCCTAAGGGCGGATTTGTAGTTGCTGAGACAATAGAGAAGGCCGTAGAGCTGGCACGCGCCAAGAGCGGTGACAACACACTGACCGCCGCTGACCTGCGTCAGGATGAGGATGTATTAGATACATGGTTCAGCTCATGGCTCTGGCCTATCAGCCTGTTTGACGGAATCAACAACCCGGATAACGAGGAGATCAAGTACTACTATCCCACAAATGATCTTGTAACCGGCCCCGATATCATATTCTTCTGGGTGGCCCGCATGATCATGTCAGGTTATGAGTACAGACACGATATGCCTTTCCGCAACGTCTATTTTACCGGTATCGTACGTGACAAGCTGGGCCGCAAGATGAGTAAGTCACTTGGCAACTCACCTGATCCCATAGGCCTGATTGAGCAGTACGGTGCCGATGGCGTACGTATGGGTCTTATGCTCTCAGCACCTGCAGGTAATGACATACCGTTTGATGAGGCCATCTGTGAGCAGGGCCGTAACTTCAACAACAAGATTTGGAATGCGTTCCGTCTTACACAGACCTGGACCGTAGCCGATATAGAGCAACCTGAGAGCGCAAAGGTTGCAGTAGAGTGGTTCCGCAGCAAGTTGAACAGCACTGCCGCTGAGATGGATGACCTGATGTCAAAGTACCGCATCAGTGAGGCCCTGATGGCTGTATATAAACTGTTCTGGGATGAGTTTGCAAGCTGGTATTTAGAGATCATCAAGCCTGTTTATGGACAGCCCATTGACTCTAAGACCTATGCTGCCACACTTGATATGTTTGAGCAGCTGCTTATGCTGCTTCACCCGTTCATGCCGTTCATCACTGAGGAACTTTGGCACGCTGTACGTGAGCGCAAGGACGGTGAGAGCATCATGAACCAGACTATCGTTGATCTTGTAAAGGGTAAGGCCGATTCTGCTCTGCTTGATCAGTTTGAGCAGGCCAAGCAGGTGGTAACTGAGATCCGCTCAGTGCGCAAGGCCAAGAACATCGGCCCGCGTGAGCCGCTTACTGTTGAGGCTGTAGGCAGCAACCCGCTTGAGGCAATGAACAGCGTGATACTCAAGATGGCCGGACTGGATGAGATTGTTGTAGTAGCTGCCAAGAGTGAGGGTACAGCTGCGTTCATGGTGGGAACCCAGGAGTATGCAGTACGTCTGGGCGGACTCATTGACGTGGAGGCTGAACTTAAGAAGATGGAGGCTGAGTTGCAGCACTTAGAGGGATTCCTCAAGGGTGTCAACGCCAAGCTTTCAAATGAGAACTTTGTGGCACACGCTCCTGCCGCCGTCGTTGAGAACGAGCGCAAGAAACAGGCCGATGCCACTCAGAAAATTGCAACCATAAAGGAGAGCATAGCTGCTCTTAAGAAATAATGGAAGAGAACAGTAAATCAGGCAAGACCGGATTGGTGATAGCCGTTGTGGCAGCCGTGCTGTTGGTAGGAGCTGCCGCATATCTCTTTTTTGACGGCCAGAACAAGGGCCGTGAGATAGAGGAGATGACCCAGCTCTTTGAGATTGAGAAGGAGGAGATGGAGAATGAGTACTCCGGATTCGCCGTCCAGTATGATGAGATGCAGAGGCACATATCCAATGACTCGCTGATACGCCAGCTTGACAGGGAGAAGCAGCGCACGCAGCAGCTGCTTGAGGAACTGCGTCAGACCAAGGCCACAAATGCCGCCGAGATTACCCGCCTTAAGAAGGAACTGGCTACCGTGCGTCAGGTTATGCGTACGTATGTAATCCAGATAGACTCTCTTGACCAGATTAACAAGCAGCTTGCCAGGGAGAATACCCGCGTGCGCCAGCAGTATCAGGAGCAGACCAAGGTGGTTGAGCAGCTTACTGTCGATAAGCAGAAGGCCGAGGAGAAGGTAGCTCTGGCATCTCAGCTTGATGCCGCGGCCATATCGGTTATAGCCCATAACAAACGGGGCAAGGATGAGAAGAAGTCCAAGAACGTAACCCAGTTTGTGGTCAACTTTACCATTGTCAAGAACATAACCGTCCAAACCGGCGAAAAGACCGTGTATCTGCGTATTGTAAAGCCCAACGAGGAGGTACTGGGTAAGGATACAGGCTACACATGCAGGTATGAGAATGTCGTTCTGGAGTGCTCGGAGAGAAAGATTATAGAGTATACCGGCGAGCAGCAGGAGGTAACCATGTATGTTGACGTGGCCGAATTCCTGAGCGCAGGCACATATACTGCATATCTGTTCGTTGACGGTGTCATGATTGGCGAGCAGAGCGTTACACTTAACTGATTTTTTTTGATGAGTACATTCCGCCAACTTGGGGTATCTGGCCCGATACTCAAGGCAATTGAAGAGTTAGGATTTGAGAACCCCATGCCCGTTCAGGAGGCGGTAATTCCGTATCTGCTGGAGCAAGGCAGCGGCGATGTGGTGGCATTGGCCCAGACCGGAACCGGCAAGACCGCAGCATACGGCATTCCGGTAATCCAGCAGACCGATGTGGATAGCAAGGATGCCCAGTTCCTTATACTGAGCCCCACACGCGAACTCTGCGTGCAGATTGCCAGTGACCTGGCCGATTTCTCACATTATATTGAGGGCCTGCACGTTATTCCTATGTACGGCGGCTCATCGATAGAGAACCAAATCCGCAATTTCAAGCGCGGCGCACATGTAATCGTGGCCACTCCCGGACGTCTGATTGACCTTATGGAGCGCGGTGTTGTCAAACTGGATACCATCCGTACAGTTATCCTTGATGAGGCCGATGAGATGCTCAACATGGGTTTCTCTGAGGACCTTGAAAAGATACTCTCATCGGTCCCCGCAGAGCGTAAGATGCTTATGTTCTCGGCCACCATGAGCAAGGAGATCCAGGCCATATCCAGGAAGTATCTGCATGATGCCCGCGAGATTGTCATCGGCACACGTAATGAGGGCGCCGAGAACGTGGAGCATGTCTATTATATGGTTCACGCCAAGGACAAGTATCTGGCTCTTAAGCGCATTGTCGATTATTACCCGTCCATATACGCAATCATTTTCTGCCGCACCCGCCTGGAGACGCAGGAGATTGCCGACAAGCTGATGCAGGACGGCTATAATGCTGATTCTCTGCACGGCGACCTGTCGCAGGCGCAGCGTGACCTGACTATGAACAAGTTCCGCAAACGCCAGCTTCAGCTTTTAGTGGCTACCGATGTGGCTGCCCGTGGACTGGATGTGGACAACCTGACTCACGTAATAAACTTTGGTCTGCCCGATGACATTGAGAACTACACCCATCGCAGCGGCCGTACAGGTCGTGCTGGCAAAAAGGGCGTTTCAATATCCATTGTCAACCTGCGTGAGAAGGGTAAGATACGTTTTATAGAGAAGGCCATAGGCAAGACTTTCGTGCAGGGTGTGATGCCCACCGGTACCCAGATATGCGAGAAACAGCTTTACAAGGTTATAGATGACCTGGAGCGCATTGAGGTCAATGAGGAGCAGATTGAAAAGTTCCTGCCAGAGATATTCCGTCGTCTGGACTGGATGGACAAGAACGATATAATCAAACGTATCGTGACCCGTGAGTTCGGGCGTTTTGTGCGTTACTATCAGGATGCTCCGGAACTTGAGGAGGTTACCCGCAATGATGTTGAAGGCGAGAAACGCAAGAAAAAGGACCGTCACCGTGCGCAGAAGGGTTACACCCGTTTCTTTATAAATATAGGAAAGAAAGACCACGTACAGCCTGTCCATATCATTGAGATGCTCAATCGCAATGTAGCCGGACGCGTGGATGTGGGCCGCATCGACCTGATGCAGAACTTCTCGTTCTTTGAGTGCCCTGAGGAGTTTACCGAGGAGATTGTTATCGGTATGGACGGCGTAAACTACAAGGGGCGTCAGGTGCATGTTGAGGTGGCCGAGACCCGCTCGGAGGGCGGTGATGAGAAGCCTGTACGTGTTGAGAAAAAGGCTCGTCGTGAAGAGAAACCTTCCAAAGAACGTAAACCTAAAAAGGAGGAGAAACCCCGCAGGGAAGATAAGCCCCGTAAGGAGAGTAAACCTACCCGTGAGGAGAAAGTTTACCGTGAGGAAAAGACTTCACGCTCTCCCAAGCGTGCTCCTAAAGTACAGATAGCCCAGGATGATGATTTCTGGAATAATTTTGAAAATGAGGACTGGCATCAGTTCTTCCGCAGCGAGGGTGCCAGCAAGTCCAAAAAGAAGTCATCGGCGCGCAAGGAAAAACCCGCCCGTAAGGAGAAGGTGAACGGCCGCAAAGCCGCCCGCACCCGCCGCTAACCCCCCACCTTAGGGAGTCAGAACGCACACAGGGCCATTTCTCTCCCTAAGGTGGGTAGGAAATACGCTCGCACCTTCGTTACCCCCTCACCTTAGGGAGTCAGAACGCACACAGGGCCATTTCTCTCCCTAAGGTGGGTAGGAAATACGCTCGCACCTTCGTTACCCCCTGACCTTAGGGAGTCAGAACGCACACAGGGCCATTTCTCTCCCTAAGGTGGGTAGGAAATACGCTCGCACCTTCGTTATCCCCTGACCTTAGGGAGTCAGAACGCACGTAGGGCCATTTCTCTCCCTAAGGTGAGTAGAAAATTTGCTAGTTCTTGCGTTAGGGGAAATAAGGGGCAGGTGTCAAAAAATTAGACGTTTTTAGGGCAGAATCATCGGTTTTGCCCTTTTTTATTTGGGTTGTGGAGAGAAGGCGGGGTAATTTTGGAGCATAAACATAAAACAGTTACAGATGTTCCGCCACAATCTTAAAATTGCGCTGCGCAACCTGGCCAAGTACAGGTTGCAGTCAACAGTTGGTGTACTCTCCGTTGCACTTGGTATGGTTTTCTGCTCGCTTACCTATATCTGGATAAGGTATGAGCACAGTTTTGATGCGTTCCATCGTGATGCCGATGATATATATCTGGTCATGGGCACTAATTCCAATGCTGCCGACCATGAGTTTCTTCCTTACACATCATACCCCGAGGGTGAGTATCTGGCCGGAAAATATCCGCAGATAGAGGAGTGGGCCAGATGTGAGATTCCCCAAGACTATAGGATAATGTGTGACGGCAAGCCTGAATATACCCTGAAGGGCACTTTAATCGATGAACGTTTCCAGGATTTCTTTGATGTCAATGTGCTGGAAGGGGAGACTAACCTTAATCTTGCCTATTCTGAGGCAGCCATAACCCAAAAGTACGCTGACATTCTGTTTGACGGTGATGCCTTGGGTAAGACTCTTTATACCGACCAGGGACAGATGACCGTAATATCCGTTATAGCCAACCCAACGGAACCTACTTCAATATACTATGATTTCCTTAGGGGCTATGATCTTAACAGATATAACACAAGGTACGTACTTACTACACTTAACTTTGTGCGGGTAAGCAGGGATAATGTCGGTCTTTTGGCCGATGAGATTGCCAATGATACTCTTATAACCAATTATAGCTGGACAGATGTGGACGGAGAGGAATTATCATACTCACAGGTTGATACCAAAAACTATAAACTGGTGCCCATAACCAAACTGAGACAGGAGGAGGCGCTTGAGGTCATGAACCTTAACATCCGATATATCATTGTGCTGCTTCTGCTGGGAGTGGTTATGATAGTCTGCTCTCTGACCAATTACTTCACAATGCTGGTAACCCGTATCGGCATCAGAATGCGTGAGATTTCTCTGCGTTACGCAAACGGCGCCACGCCTATGCAGATACTCAGGATGTTCATAGTGGAGATATCGGCAGTGCTGATAGCCGCAATCGTAACAGGAGCCATAATATGCTTGTTATCATTGCCCTACTTTACACAGTTCAGCACAATAGACAAACCTTTTGGTTTCTTTATGGGCGGATACATTCTCTATGCATTGATAATTGGTGTCATATCGGTCCTGATAGCATCGGTTATAACATCGGTAGTAAGCAAAAGGCAACTCTCCAGGTACCTGGGCCGTTCATTGAGCAGCGGCAGTACTACAGCCGGCTATAAGATGAGCATAGGATTCCAGCTGGCCATAAGCCTGTGCGCCATATTCTGCACCGTTGTGATGCACAGACAGGTCAACTATATGATTGGCTCCAGGGATATGGGATTTGTAAAGCACAACATAGGTTCCATATATCAATTCGGGCTTAATGAAACCGAGGTAGATGCTGTAAAGCAGCAGCTTAAACAGTTGCCCGAGATGGATAAGGTGGTGTATGGCTTTGAATCCTATTTCCAGTACCACCGTAGTTCCGCCATTACCATTGATACCACTTTTGAGAGTATGACTGCCGATCAGGACATCAGCGTGGTTTACATTGAAGCAAACCGGGACTATCTTGATATGATAGAGGTTCAGCCCATTGCGGGTGAACTGTTCAGCAGGGAGAATGAGCAGGAGAATGCGGTTGTAATAAGTGAGACTCTTGCCAATCTGCTGGGAGGTGCAGACCGGATTGTTGGCAAAACCATATTCAACTACTACCAACCTCTGATTGTCAGGGGCGTAATAAAGGATGTGTGTTATACAAGTCCCAAGGGCGCTACTATACCCTTGGTATATGAATATGAGCAGGAGAACAGCATATCGGGTGTGAATCAGGCCAATCTGTTCATGTTCAGGGTTAAGGAGGGCACGGATTGGAACACTCTTAAGGATAAGATAAACCAGGTTTTTGAGAATGTTCACCCCGGAGTGTATCATTCAATCAAAAACATGGAGGATGAGTATATAAACAGCTACGTTAAATCCGAGCTGGCATTGGGTAAGTTCCTGCTCATAATAACCATAGTCTGCATCATCATAGCCGTGAGCGGTGTGTTCAGCATAGTGTCGCTCTCATGTGAGCGCCGCCGCCGTGAGATTGCGGTACGTAAGATAAACGGAGCCAAACGTGCCGATGTGCTGCGCCTGTTCATCAGGGACTACCTGCCGGTAATTGTGGCTGCCGCCCTTGTGGCATTCCCCATAGGCACAATCATTATGCATCGCTGGCAGTCCGCATACATCCGTCAGGCCCCGATAGGAGTATGGACATATCTGCTCATCCTGGCCGGAATGATCCTTTTCATAGGCCTGATAATATTCAACAACATACGCAGAGCGTCATCCCAGAACCCGGCCGATGTGATCAAGAGCGAGTGACGCAAAACGAAACGACCCCTTTGCGTCACCTTTGTTTAAATCAGACAAGGTTGAGTTCTGATATTTCGGTAGCAAAGGCCTTCATGGATTTCTCAATTTTGGATGCTGTCCGTTTAGACGGATGTCTTACGCCTGTGACATAATGGCTTAACTGGCGTTGGTTGATGCCGGTTATGCGTTCCAACCCTGCCAGTGAAAAAGCGTATGAGTAGTAATTAAGGAATGAAGCCACATCATACTGGAAAACAAACTTTATATCCGGAAAAGGTTTCCCTTGTGATGAGTAAATACGTTTCATGTCTTCAACGCCAGCCATGAAATCCTCTTCGGTTTCACGTGCGGTCTTTCCTTCTCCTATACAGCCGAATTCACAGTTGTTACTGGAAATATATGCTGAATAGTCGCCCTTGACACCTCTTTCAATTGTTACTTTTACTGTTTTCATCGTGAATCATTGCACAATTGCTAATGTAGTGAATAATTCGCTTTGTTTATAGAGAGTGTCAAAAAATTAGACGATTTTGGGGCGGACAGTACGATTTTGAGTTTTTTTCTTGGAGTATGCTGCGTAGAGGGGATAATTTTGGAGCAGAAATAAAAAACAACAGTCCATATATGTTTATACATTATCTCAAATCATCTTTCCGATACATGCGCAAGTTTGCCTTGCAGAATATCATCAGTATGGTGGGCCTTGCAGCCGGTTTTGTGGCGTATGCGTTTTCATCGCTCTGGACAGGTTACGTAAACTCCTATGACACTTTTCATAAGGATGCGGACAGGATTTATACGTTTGTACATCATGAAGACGGCAAGACAACAATAGGAAATGAGAGGGCCCGTTCAGGCAACGGTGATATGTTCTATATGCTGTTCCGGGATTTCGACAGCCGTAATATTCTTGATTCCTTAGGGATAGAATCCATAATGTATTCATATCTCCAGGAGTACTCGGTTGATGACAAGGGCACAAAATGTATGGATATTGATTCAGCGTTCATTAATTTCTTCAATCCTGTCCTGGTGTCGGGTGACTGGTCTTTCCTGGAAGATGTGGGAAAGATTGCGGTGTCAAAATCATACGCCCAAAAGGAATATGGAGATGATAACCCCATAGGAAAGGAAATAACCGTATGGCGTGATCATTATACTGTCGGCGCGGTTTTTGAAGATTATGACCATTCCTTCCTGGAGTTTGACCTTATGAGAAAATGGAAATATGAAAGCATTTTCTATTACAATTGGCTGTTCTTTAAATTACATGAAGGCATAAGCGTACAGGATATGCTTGACCGATGTGAGGCGTTTTTTGCTGATAGATATGGAACGTCAATGACATATGTGATGAGAGGCAAAAGCATTATCCCTCTAAAAGAGATCTATAAAAATCTGGAGGAGGCCGATGCGGAAACTTTCGTAAAATATGACGGCCTTGAACTGTTATCTAAGGCAAGTCTTCTGATATTGCTCTGTGCCATAGTCAATCACTTTACCTTCTTCCTGAATTATTTGAAGAGAAGGAGGCGTGAAATGTCTCTTCGCAAGGTTTGTGGAGCATCAACCGGCAGTATTGCAACACAAATGGTTTTTGAGAGCAGTATTCCGGTGATTGTCTCTCTGTTGATGGGGTTATGGGTTGTAATGGTGCTTAAGAAGCCATATATGCGTCTTGCAGATATAGAAATGACAGACTCATATTATATGAAGGGTAGTTTTTTCATTATATTGGCAGTGCTGTCAGCTTCCGTGATTCTGAGTCTGATAGAGGTTCTTGTAATTAACCATCGGACTGTTCAGACAAGCATCAGACAAAACAATGATAAGGCATTCCGTAGATTAGGTGTAGGAATTCAGATTGCATCTGGCATGATACTCATGTTTTCTCTGGTTGTTATGTATCATCAGTTCAGTTTTATGGAGAATCTCAATTGGGGAACACAGAGAAAAAATACGGCTATTGTCTTTTTTCCTAAGGAGAGTATGTACAGTGATGATGGCAGACCATACTGGGGTGATGTTTATCTGGATGAATTGGAAAATAAATATGGACTGAAAGAAAGGATATCTGCCATACCGTGTGTAACGGGTGTTTTTATGAACTTTGCCGATATGTCAGTGTCTCATTTCGGGAATTCGGCCAGCGTTGGTCTGAAAGATGTTGATGACTCTCTTTTCCCTGATGTTTATGATTATATATATCCGGGTCTTATAGACCGCCTTGGTCTGACGGTACTGGAAGGGAATATTCCGCAAGAGGGACTCAGGGATGATGAAGTTGTAGTTACGGAGAACATTCTCAAGGCATTAGGCAAAAAGAGTCTGGAGGAGATGCCCGGATTATATATCGCTTTGAGCGATACCGCAAGAGCCAACAAACCTTTCAATGTGGTTGCTGTGGTAAAGAATATTCATCTGAATAATTTTGATGAAGTACCCTCATTTATATTGCTGTGCGGATTCAGGAATAAGTATCTTGTTCCCGAATTTTCATACGGAGCGAATCGTGCCGGCGGATCAATATGGGGAGAACTTTCAGTACAGTATCGGCCGGGTACCAGAAAGGAACTGGAATCATCAATAAAAAAGATGATGGAAGAGTTGGATATAGATTATAAGATAGAGTATCCTGCGGATAGTTTCTTCAAGCATCTGTCAAAAGACAGGAATCTGTCAAAGGTATTGTCCATACTGTGCCTGATAAGCATATTCATTGCCTTGTTCGGAGTGTTCTCGCAGATATCGCTCTCATGTATGGAGCGCAGGCGTGAGATTGCCATCCGCAAGACTCATGGGGCAAAAGCAGGGGAGATCCTGGCCATATTTGTCCGTGAATACGGAATCATATTCCTTGTGTCATCGGCGGTAGCTATGGCATTGGGCTATATGGTGATGCACCGCTGGATACAGCAGTTCTATTATCAGGCTGCCATAAGCTGGTGGATATACCTGTCAGTCTTTGCCTTTACCGCACTTGTTATTGTGGCTACGGTCTTGAACCGCGTGCTCACTACCGCCCGTGAGAATCCGGCCGATGTGATCAAGAGCGAGTGACGCCGTAAAGTGACGCAAAGGGAAGCGACCCCTTTGCGTCCTTTGCGTCACTTTGGGAGCATAAGGCGGATTTTGCAGTCAAACATGTAGGCGGGGTCTCCGCGGGATTCAAGGGTTTGGCGGGCGGTTTCACTGCTGGGTTTTAGTTTGGCCTTGAACAGTTTGCGGCCCTGATACTTTACTGTCACTTTCCTGGACAGGTTGACCATCTTGCTGTTCAGGCAGATTGTCAGTTCGGGATAGTCAGAACTCTCAATATTGATTACATTTCCGTTACGGCTCACTATTACGGTCTGTCCGCGCTTGGCGTACTCATGCGGGATTTCTATCCAATAGAATGCATCGCGGGTGACCTCCTCCTGACGCCAGACTATTCTGTCGGGGTAGGGATTGCGTCTGAACTGAGCCATCCAGGGCACTGCGGCGGCATCCTTAAGGTCCATCCAGTGCGGGTAGCCTTCAAGCACGTGAGTCTCATGAATATATCCGTTTTCATCGGTGGATTGGAGCGAATCCAGTTCTCTGCCGCGCGCCGCCACTTCACGGTTGCGGTTGTAGGCGGCATCATCACCACCTACCCAAATGGTAAAGGGCATGTTGCGCACATTGACAAGACTTACATCGCCCGGATGACCGGCCATCATTGAGGCCGATGCAAAATGGTCCGCCAGACGCGGGGCCAATCGCCACACTCCGTCACCTCCGGCCGAATAGCCCATCAGATAGACCTTGTCCGGATTTACGTCAAGTGTGTAAGCCAATGTCTGTATAAGCTCTTCCAGAAGTCTGTCCATGGGCGGCTTGAACCACATGTCCCAGTCATTCCAGGGGGCGCGGGGACAAACATATACTCCTTCATCGGGCTTGTACAGACGTTTCTGGTTCTCCCACTGGCTGTCATTCACGCTTGCCGCAGTGTTGCCGCCTCCGTGCATTGAGATATACAGACTGCGGCCATCGGATGGCTTGTCACCGAATATCTGGTATGAGAACTTCATTGATAAATCGCCGTCCTTCACCGTCAGAGATTCCATATTGGACTCCCAACGGGCTTTGTTGTCCTGCCGCCACTGCTCTATAATATCGGGATATGCAACCTCCTGGGCTGTGCAGTCCGTCCCAATCAGGATAGTAGCAGCTAGAAGCGTTGCCTCCGCCAACCTCTTCATATTAATAAGTATTCTCATTTCCTTTTGTTTAAATCAGACAAGGTTGAGTCCTTAATGGGATTACAAATTTAAGCAGATTCTGAATGATTCTGAAGATAATGACTATCTTTGGAGAAATTAGTTGCTAACCATTCATTATGAGAAAAATCTGTTTATTGGCCGTTGTTATGGTGGCTGCTGTGATGATGCAGTTTGCTGCATGTGATTCTTCCGATAATAATGAGCTGAAGCGTGGCAAGCCCAGTAAGGAACTTGTGGCTGCGGCCGATGCTTTTTACGAGGCCACAAAGTCTGAGCCTAAGGGTAGGGACCATATCAACCTGCACAGTATCATGGTGCTTAAGCACGGCAAGGTGGTGCTTGAGCGCTGGTATAACGGCGAATCGGCCGAAAAGCCGCATACCATGTGGTCGGTTAGCAAGACTTTTACGGCCGCAGCTATAGGATTTGCCATTGATGAGGGACTGATCAAGGTTGACGACAAGGTAATCAAGTATTTCCCCGACAAACTCCCTGCACAGGTGAGCGAAAATCTGGCAGCAATGACCATACGTGACCTGCTTACAATGACCTGCGGACATGATGTGGCCATCAACTTCAATACCTATACCGCTCCTGATTGGGTTGAGGGATTCCTGGCTGAGCCGGTTACGCATACTCCCGGAACGTACTTTGTGTACAATTCAGTGGGTACTTATATGCTGTCGGCCATAATAACCAAGGTGACGGGACAGGATATGAATGACTATCTTGAGTCTAGGCTGTGGCAACCGCTGGGCATAGACAAGCCCGAATGGGACAAGAGTCCGCAGGGAATGAGCTGCGGAGGCTGGGGTCTGCACCTTAAGACCGAGGATATGGCCCGCATGGGACAATGCATGCTGCAGAACGGCAAGTGGAACGGCCGTCAGGTCATTCCGGCATCGTGGGTTAAGGAGATGTCAACCTACAAGGTGGAGTCAGGTCCTGCAGGAACGCGTCTGGAGGATATGCCGCGCCTGGGTATCACCAAGGAGAATAACCAGTGGGCAAAGGGCTACTGCTATCAGATGTGGATATGCTCCGATAACGGTTACCGTGCCGATGGAGCCAACGGCCAGTACATTATGGTATTTCCCGATAAGGATGCCGTGCTGGTGCTCACCACAGATTCCAACCTCTATCAGCCATATATGGACATTATCTGGAAGTATCTTATACCTGCACTATAGCGAGTGATGCAGTAAGACCACTCATCGGGATGTGAATCCGATGGGTGGTTCGCAGATGCTGTGTCCCTGGCTTTCGGCCAGATGGATTATCTGCAGCATCTCGGCTGGTGTGACTACGTGTCCGTTTGTGGGAAAGTGTTTCAGATTCCCTGTTATCAGGTATGAACCGTCAACACTCATGGATACCTCATAGAATACTATGTCGTCTGGGTCCGGGAATGTTTCATTTGATTCCTTGCGGTCACACATGATTCCCATGTCTGTAATAAAACCAACCAGGTCACAAACTGTTTGTTCCGAGATATTAAACTTTCGCCTTCTTAAAACGGTATTATATTCATCAATTATATCTTTTTGAATAAGAGGTACTATTATTCCTTCTTTGACCAGTTCAATGATCTTTACGACCGAAGAATCACGGTTTTTAGTTAGCAGATAAGAAACAAGGATGTTTGTATCAATCACGGCAAGGTATTTCATAATGTGCTTTTTATTGTTGTATGTTATTGTTCATTTGACGGCGTTCCTCTCGGCATTTCCTTATCTCCTCATCAATTTCATCCATTGTTAGTTCCGGCAAATTGTTCTCTGCCTTATACCTTTCTATTCTTTCGAACGTTTCACGTGCTTGGCGAAGTCTGGTCTCGCGCTCGGATTCCACCTCGAACGGTATTCGTTGCTTCTTGATTACCGTCCTGGCAAAAATGTTGAATGCGGTATTGGAACTCATGCCAAAGTCCTTGCAGAGTTCATCAAACTGTTTTTTCACCTCAGAGTCCATACGGACTGTAAATGCTGTCTGTGCCATACTTATTATTGTTTGGTTGCAAATATATTAAATATTGCACCGTTTTGCAACTAATCAGGTTCTTTTTTGTGGCCTTTTGCCAAAGTGTCCCACGCTTACCCCGCTCACAGGGCTTGTGGGGTACATCGGTGTGTTACACACCCTCCAGATTAAGGTATGTAACACAGCGAGTGATGCTATGAGGCTCACAGTGCCGATGAGCGCGGGACACTTTGGCGGGAAAAGCGGGTGAGTGTCAAAAAATTAGACGATTTTGGGGCGGAAAGTGCGATTTTGAGTTTTTTTCTTGGAGTGACGCAAAGGGGTCGTTTCGCTTTGCGTCACTTTGGGCCGAGCGAATAATGCATCAATTGCTTAAAAATATACCCGTTTAATGATATTCTGTTAAGATATATTGGTATTTTTGTACCCAAAAGGGTGTAGAAATGGAGAGTATCAGCGCATTTATAAAGAGATGCCGCAAGGAGCGGCATCTTACGCAGCCGGAGCTGGCGGCAAGGGCCGGTGTGGGGCTGAGGTTCCTGCGCGAACTGGAGCAGGGCAAGCAGAGCCTCAGGATGGACAAGGTTAATCAGGTGCTGGCCTATTTCGGTGCCGGATGCGGTGTGGATGACGAGGCTGTAAAAAGGCAGGACATCAGGCAATACAGGCTGTCATCATTGGAAGAGCCGCAGGAATACATGCTTGAGGAGATAATGCACCAGGTTTGCGAATCGGCAATGGCATCTTCAAACAACGCCCATGAGGTGTTGCGCAAAAAACTGGAAGAGATAAAGAGCTTAAAATAAGATACTATGAAAAAGAGACCTGTAATGTGTATTGTGGCCGGGCCGAACGGTTCGGGAAAGACCACAACTACAGAACAGCTGCTCAAGAATGAGTGGGGCGCTGACAGTCTTTACATCAATCCCGATAATATCGCACAGGAACAATACGGTGACTGGAATTCTGCCGATGCAGTCCTGAAAGCAGCCCAGATGGCTACCGGACAGCGTTACGAATGCCTTTCAAACGGAACTGACTTTGTGTTTGAAACGGTGTTTTCATCGGCCGAGAAGATGGATTTCCTGCGCAAGGCTAAGGATGCAGGCTTTTTCATCAGGATATTCTATGTGTGCACGGAATCACCGCTGATAAACATAAACCGCATAGCGCAACGTTATCTTAACGGCGGGCATGAGGTGCCCATTTCCAAGACTATCTCCAGATACTACAGCTCACTCAAGAACATATTAGAGGCCATAAAGATTGCCGACAGGGTTTATCTCTATGACAACTCGACAGAAAACGCCGCCCCGCGCCTGATTCTCAGAACCACCGATGGCAGGATAGCCAAACGTTATACGGATGACTTGCCGGAGTGGGTCCGTGCAGTGATTCATTGAAAGTGTCAAAAAATTAGACGATTTTGGGGCGGAAAGTGCGATTTTGCCCTTATTTCTTGGAAAGAGGTGGCGGGAGGGGATATTTTTGGAGCAGCAATTAAACAATCAACAGTCCAGATATGTTTATACACTATCTTAAAATAGCGCTGCGTAACATACGTAAGTATGCGCTCCAGAATACGGTCAGTATTTTGGGCCTGGCCGCAGGATTTGTTTGCCTCAGTCTTTCTGCCTTGTGGATTCATTTTGAGGAGTCGTTCGACACTTTTCACAAGGATGCCGACAGGATATTCACATTCTCGGTGTATGAACATGAGGAAGGCACTGAGAATCATACCGGATATGTCAATTACACAGAGCATGAACAGCTGTACAGCTATCCTGAAATTGAAAAGATTTCCAAGTTTGTATATAGGGAACATGAAAAAGAAAACCTGAAAGAACTAAGGATTGATTCTGTTTTCCGAACCATATTTGACTTGCCGGTGATATCGGGTAATGAAGGTTTCATGCGTGACACAAGCTTCATTGCCATCTCTTCAACATACGCTGACAAGGCTTACAGAGGACAGGATCCCATAGGGCAGGAACTGCTGGGTAAGACCATATCGGCAGTGGTGAAGGACTTTGGACGTATGTCGGCCATTCAGTTCGATATACTCTCCTGCTATAATTTCAAGATAGCAGTAAAAAACGAACGCGGAAATTACATTCATGAAGGAATGTCCGATGATGACCTGTTTCCCAGCGTGTTCATAAGAATCCACAAGGGGACTGACAAGGATAAGTTTGCCGATAAAGTCCGGAACAGTCTGGATGATTCCGAGTATTCCCATTATGAACTGCTACCTATAGGTGCGATACATCGCCAGATGGTCAAGACAGACATGTATGTAAATTATGCTCATGCCAAGGTGTTCTGCCTGTTCAGTCTGATGCTGATGATGTGTGCCATAATCAATTTCCTGCTGTTCTCGCTGAACAGTATCAGGACCCGAAGCCGTGAAATGGCTTTAAGATCTGTCAACGGTGCAACCGGGAATTCCCTGGTCTGGATGCTGGTCACTGAACTGGGTGTTATTCTGGCGATATCAATGGTTGCGGGGCTATTGCTTGTGCAGTTCCTTAAGAGCAGGTTCATAAGTATGGCCGACATACAGATGACCGGAGGATATGTAACTATGGGCAGTATGGTCATCATGATTCTGGTTCTGGCTGTTTCATTATTGATAAGCATCGCTGCAGTCAGGATACTGCGTGGAAGGACAATGCACAGTACCATAACATCGGTACGTAACATCCGGTTCAGGAAGGCAAGCATCGGTATTCAGGTGTTCACAAGCGTTCTGTTCCTGTATATAGTTACTGTGATGGCCCGCCAGTTCAGTTTCCTGCGCCATAATGACTGGGGTTCAAGAATCAATGACATTGCCGTACTTTCAATCTCCAATCCTGTGAACGGATGGGATGGCTATGTGATGGGAAGGTCAGTATATTATCCTCCCAAGAATGACGATGAGACAGCCGAGCCAAGAAGAGGCAGTCATCTGAAAGAGCTGAACAATGAGTATCTGGAACGCCTGGACGGACAGTTTGGTCTGACAGACCGACTTAAGAGCCTTCCGAGTGTAAAGTCATTATACAGGAACTTTGGAGATATTGAAAAAATCCAGCACGGTAGCGAGTGGTTGCGCTGGGATAGAAATACCGTCAATGGGAGGGACAGTCTGGATATCAGGATTATGGATATACTGGAGCCGGAAAAGATGGAACTGCTTGATTTCAACATAATAGACGGTACGCTCCCGGACAGACCATTGCAGAAGGATGAAATTGTTATTACGGAGAATATAAAGAAGGAGTTGGGTCTGGCCGATGTCTGTGATGAACCGACCATTACGATAGGGCGTCATTATATCATGCCTATAACAGACTTTTATTTTGGTGAAAACGGAGCAATCCATGTAAATAATCTTGATGCCGGTACTGTGTATTATACATTCCGCGTAATAGCAGTGGTAAGTGATATCTATCCCAACAAGTTTGATGCAGCACCTATTATGTACATCTTGTGTACTCCCGGCAACCGCAGGCTTATGCCGCCATCAGGTGATGATGGCTGGACTGTCGCTCATATTACTCTGACTTATGACCACGGAATGAAATCCAAAATCAGGACTGATGTTGCCGGGATTATGGATGAAACAGGACTTAAATACGAACTTACTTTCCCCGAGGACCGTTTCTTTGAAAGTCTTATAAGCCAGGAGCACCTGAAGAATCTGGTGATGGGACTTGGTGTCATCTGTATTCTCATTGCCATATTCGGCACCTATTCAATGATTGCGCTTGCCTGCCGCGAACGCAGGCGCGAGATTGCCGTCCGCAAGGTGCATGGGGCAAAAGTCCGTGACATAATAGATATTTTCGGCCGTGAATATGGCGCAACACTTTTGGGCGCAACACTTCTGGCTTTTGGTGTGGGCTACTTAATGATGCACCGCTGGATACAGCAGTATGAGCGCCAGGTCACCATAAGCTGGTGGATATATGGCGTAATACTTGCGGCAATGGTTATTGTGATCTGCCTCACGGTAGGCCATCAGGTGCTCCGTACCGCCCGCGAAAATCCTGCCGATGTCATCAAGAGCGAGTGATGCAGTAAGACTGTTATCCGAACAACTCAGAATGTGATCCTAACCTTACCAGTTCAATTACGTTGTTTTTATTATCAATCCACACAAGCAGATAATCATTCTCTATGTGACATTCCATACAGCCTTTGTAATCTCCCTTGAGTGTATGGGGCTTATATTTTTGAGGAATAGGCTGCTCGTTAACCAGAAGATCAAGAACGTCTTTGAGCGCTTCTTTCTTTTGGGAGTCGTGACGGTATCGTTTATAATCTTTTTTGAATTGTGCCGACGGATGTAACTTTTTCATTATTGGTCAAGGGTATTTAAGAGTTCCTCGGCGCTGGAATACAATTCTTCCTGAGGATACTCTGTGTTGTTCATGGCTTCTTTCAGTGCAGCTTTAGTAACTTGATTTGGCTCGTGATATACAACGTCAAGCAAAACGCTTTCAACATAATTGTTCAGCGTTCTGTTCTCCCTTGCAGCATTGCGTTTCAGGCCTTCCAGAAGGTCCGTTCTCAGTCGGAACGATGTAGCTTTTCTGACGACAGTGGTTTCCATAAATGTATTTACTTGTATTACAACTGATGGCAAAGATAATACGTCATTCTCAATAATCCAACAATACAGATTAAAAAGCTCTGTCCAAAGTAGTGTGGGATACTTTGGCGGGAACTGTGGGCAAGTGTCAAAAAATTAGACGATTTTGGGGCGTAAAGTACGATTTCGGGATTTTTTCTTGGAGGATGGTGGCGGGAGGGGATAATTTTGGAGCAGAATTAAAAACCAACAAGTCCTGATATGTTTATACACTATCTTAAAATAGCGCTGCGAAACATACGCAAGTATGCGCTCCAGAACACGGTCAGCATATTGGGCCTGGCCGCTGGCTTTGTTTGCCTCAGTCTTTCCGCACTATGGATTCATTTTGAGGAATCATTTGACACTTATCACAAAGATGATGACCGGATTTTCACGTTCTCAAGTTATGATCATGAGGATGGCACTGAGATGCATACCGGTTACGTCAATTACACTGAGCATGAACGGCTGTACAGTTACCCTGAGATAGAGAAGATATCCAAGTTTGTATATAGGGAGCATGAGAAAGAGAATCTGACGGAACTTAGGATTGATACTGTTTTCCGTACTATATTTGAATTACCGGTGATTTCGGGCAATGAAGGATTCATGCGGGATACAAGTTTCATTGCCATCTCTTCAACTTACGCAGACAAGGCTTACAGAGGACAGAATCCCATAGGGCAGGAACTGTTAGGCAAGACCATATCGGCGGTGGTAAAGGACTTTGGACGTATGTCGGCTATTCAGTTTGATATACTCTCCTGGTATGATTTCAAGATGTCTGAAAAAACGGAAGCGGGCTATTGGAGACATGAAGGTTTAACGCGCGATGACCTATTCCCTAATGTGATTATCAGGGTTCATAAAGGGATTGATGTAAAGGCTTTTGCCGAAAAAGTGCGCAACAGTCTTGATGAAGACGAGCATTCACATTATGAGTTGCTGCCTATAGGTGAAATGCACAGGCAGATGGCCAAGAGCGATATGTACGTTAATTATGCACACGTAAAGGTGTTCTGCTTTTTCAGTTTTATGCTGATGCTATGCGCTATAATCAACTTCCTGCTGTTCTCACTTAACGGTATTAGGACACGAAGCAGGGAGATGGCTTTAAGAACTGTAAACGGAGCAACCGCGTCGTCACTTGTCAAGATGCTGGTTACTGAATTGGGAGTAATTCTTGCTGTTGCTATGATTGTGGGATTGATATCAATACAGCTTTTAAAGCAACAGTTCATAAAAATGGCCGATATACAGATGACCGGAGGATATGTGACAGTCGGAAGTGTGGTCGTGATGTTTATGGTCCTGGTAGTATCACTGCTGATATGTATCCTTGCTGTAAGGATTCTGCGGAAAAGAACCATGCAGAGTTCCATTACCTCAATCCTCAACATCAGGTTTAAGAAGGTGAGCATAGGAGTTCAGTCATTCACAAGCGTGCTGTTCCTGTTCATAGTCGTTGTGATGGCACACCAATTCAGCTTTTTGCGCCACAATGATTGGGGATCTAGGATAAATGATATGGCTGTGTTGTCCATATCCAATCCGGTGAACGGTGGTAGGTCAGTTTATATGGATTTAAGATATGCATGGTATCCACCTGCTGATGATAAGGAAGATACCCCTGAAAGAGACAACCATTTGAAAGAATTCAGCTATGAATATCTTGATCGGCTTGACGGACAGTTTGGCTTGACTGATAAGTTAAGGGCAATTCCCGTTGTAACCGCCTTATACAGGAATTTCGGTGATATTGAGAAGATGCAATATGACAGCGAGATTTTGAGGAGGGATGCTACGGTCAACGGTCGGGACTACTTGGATATCAGGGCAATGGATATTGTGGAGCCTGAAAAGATGAAACTGCTTAATCTGAATGTCATAGAAGGTGCCATTCCTGACCGACCCCTACAGAATGATGAGATAGTGATTACGGAGAACGTAAAAAAAGAATTGGGGCTTGCTGATATAAGTGAAGAGCCGACAATATCAATTGAACGTTCTTATTGGGCAGTGACAACATCTGGTTTTGAGCAAAGGAAAGCTCACTATACGTTCAGGGTAATAGCAATGGTAAGTAATATCTATCCTTACAGGTTTGATACCGATCCGATAATGTACATATTATGCGCACCACATAACCTGAGGCTGATGTCTCCAGTTGGATCATCGGGCTGGACGGTTGCCCAAATTTCAATGACATATGAACATGGCATGAAGGATGTATTAAGAAATGAAGTGGCACATATCATGGATGAGGCGGGCCTTGAATATGAACTGACATTCCCCGAGGACCGTTTCTTTGAAAGCCTTATAAGCCAGGAGCACCTTAAGAATCTGGTGATGGGACTTGGTGTCATCTGTATTCTTATAGCGATATTCGGCACCTATTCAATGATTGCGCTTGCCTGCCGCGAACGCAGGCGCGAGATTGCCGTACGCAAGGTACACGGAGCAAAAGTACGTGACATAATAGAGATATTCGGCCGTGAGTATGGCGGAACGCTCCTGCTGTCAACCTTCCTGGCTTTCGGTGTGGGCTACATCATGATGCACCGCTGGATACAGCAGTATGAGCGCCAGGTCACCATAAGCTGGTGGATATATGGCGTAATACTTGCGGCAATGGTTATTGTGATCTGCCTCACGGTAGGTCATCAGGTGCTCCGTACCGCCCGCGAAAATCCTGCGGATGTCATCAAGAGCGAGTGAGTGTCAAAAAATTAGACGATTTTGGGGCGGAAAGTGCGATTTTGATGTTTTTTCTTGGAGAATGGAGTAGTTGAGGGATAATTTTGAGTCAGAAATAAATAATCAATAACCTAATAATTTGAAATATGATTGAAGTACAGAATTTGCAGAAGATCTTCCGTACGGAGGAAGTTGAGACCTGGGCGCTGAATGATGTTTCGTTCACGGTTGCCGACGGTGAGTTTGTGGCCATCATGGGCCCGTCAGGTTGCGGTAAGTCAACCCTTCTTAATATCCTTGGTTTGCTGGACAACCCCACCAAGGGCAGTTACAAGCTTCAGGGCGTTGAGGTGGCTACTCTTGATGAGAACCATCGCACAGACCTTCGTAAGGGCGTGATTGGCTTTGTGTTCCAGAGCTTTAACCTGATTGATGAGCTTAACGTGCGTGAAAACATAGAGCTGCCGCTGCTCTATATGGGCGTGCCCGCCAAGGAGCGTCGCCGCCGCGCCGAGGAGGTTATGGAGCGCATGAACATTTCGCACCGCGAGAAGCATTTTCCCAATCAGCTGAGCGGCGGTCAGCAGCAGCGCGTAGCCATAGCCCGTGCCGTGATAGCAGGCCCAAAGCTGATACTTGCCGATGAGCCCACCGGTAATTTGGACTCAGTGAACGGTCAGGAGGTAATGAACCTCCTTAAGGAGCTCAACCAGCAGGGAACTACCATAGTAATGGTAACACATAGCCGTCACGATGCATCATACGCCAACCGCATCATCAACCTCTTTGACGGAAGCATCGTAAAGGAACTGCCGCTGTAATGCTATACCATTATCTTAAAACCGCCTGGCGGAATATCCGCAGCTACTGGGTCTACAGCTTGCTCAGCGTTTGCTGCCTTGCCATTGGCGCGGCTATGTTCTCCGTGCTGTTCTACGGCATCAACTATGATGACTTCTTCAAGAACAGACTGCCCGGCCATAGACGAAGCTGTTTTGTCTACATTACATCGCCGGGAAGCCGTAATCAGGAAGAACAACCGGAACGGATATACCGCCAGCAGTTGCCATACCATGATTACAAGACTCTGTTGGATATACCGGAAATAGAATCTGTGTCGGTATCCGGCAGAATGACCGTACATCTATCTTTTGCCGATTCTGTCAAGGTTTACGGAAAGGGACCGGTACAGGGAGTTTATGTTGACGGCGATTATTTCAAATACTGGAATCTCTCTTTACTGTATGGTGACAGAGTACCCCGTAATGAGAATGAGATCGTAGTATCGGAATCCCTCCTTAAACGCATGGGTTATGACAAGGATATAAGCCAATGTCTTGTCAGGACCGAGACGTACAGGGTGGGACGGGAATATCAGATAGTGAATGTGGTACGCGATGACAAATGGTGCCGCAGTATTGGTCTTGACGTCTTTTTGAGCCTTGATGACTGGAAAGTCCTGGAAATTCCCTTTTACGATGCCGATGTCATACTTAAGGAGGGGGCCGACATAGATGATACGAACCATAAGCTGAGCGTTACCGTAGTAGATGATGATGAAGGAAACAAAAAAATACTGCAACTGGCCCGCTTTGAGGAGAAACCAAATGAGAAACTGGGGAAAGCGCTGCTGAGCATATTGAGCATCCTGGTTCTCATTCTAGCTGCTACGAATTACCTCAAGCATATCGTTATGGTGCTCAAACAGCGCAGCCGGGCCAATATCATCCGATATAGCCTGGGTGCCGGGCAGGGCAGCCTTGCGCTTATGCTGATAACCGAGGTCCTTATAGTACTGCTCATATCGTATGCCTTAGCCCTGTATATAACGTTCCTTGTCTGCACCTGGATAAACCAGTCTGTATATATGGGAGAGCAGTATTTCCATATGGCAGACCTATTCCGCCTGAACACATGGGCTTTAGCGTCGGTCGCAGTGATAAGTATGGGCGTATGCCGCGTGGCTGTATACGGACAGAATAAGGCCCTCCAAAAGAGGATTGATGTTTTCAAACGTGAAAGCAGGGCACTCAAATACATTATCATAGGAATAGAGACGACGGTAGCCGTCCTGGCATTGGCATCGGTCATAGATATAGTATTTACAGCACCAAGGCCATATAACCCGTTATCCAGGTCAGAAAGCCGCAGGACCTATTTTGTGGAGACCGAGGAGGGCGATTCGTATACGGATAACCAGCGCGAGTTCTGCAGGATGGTCAGTCAGTTGCCGGAGGTTGAGGATATGGTATCGTCCGAGAGAGACTGGAACGGGGCATATGCAACCAGATACACTGTTCAGGACAGGACTGAATGGCTGTTCGGAAAAGGTAATGATATCCGTTATTTCGAGTTCTTCAATATCCCTATTGAATGGCTGGATCCTTCGCATCCGTCAAGCGGGTGCCTGATTGACAGGCGTACTTATGAAAGGTATCTGAGAGATGGCGTGGATCTGAACAGCATATCGGAAACGAGCTACAACACTGTTACCCCAGTTCATATATGCGGAGTGTATGAAGAATATATGTTGGGTAACCCGTATGTTGTCGGCGGTGATGATGTAGGTGGGTTGTTCCATTATCATCCCATATCGGAATATGATACAAACTTTTTTGTAAGGTTCCGTGAAGGTGTTTCAAAGACTGAGGCTGAGACACTTCTGCGTAATGCCTGGAAAGAGGTTAATCCGTCATCTATGGAGGATGTCAGGATAATATCCATACCCAAATATACCGACGATGAATATCGCTTTGCAGCGTTGGGATTCCAGATAGGCGGAATGGTGTGCATACTGCTGGTGATACTGAGCGTGACATCATCCATATCGGCCGAAACCAACGTACGCCGCAAGGAAGTGGCTTTGCGCAAAATCAACGGTGCAAAGGGCAGGAACATAATGGCCCTGTTCATCAGGCCGTACTGCATAATACTGGCAGTGGCATTCCCCATAGGCATTCTGGCTTCATTGGCTTTGCTTGGTCATGCAGGACTGTATGTCTGGATTGCACCTGTTACGCTGGTGGCAATTGCGCTCATTGTGGCTCTCTCAGTATGGAGCAAGATACGCGCCATAATGCGCACCAATCCGGCCGATGTAATCAAGAGCGAGTGACGCATTAGGATCGTTTCCAGAAAATGTGATTTTTAAGCTAAATTCTGTGTCGAAAATGTGATTTATTCAGTATTTTTGCATCGGATTTTGTGATTTTTGCTTATGGAACTCCTTAAAAGAAAGATAGATAACTATCTCAAAGACTGGAAAAACAATCCTGAACGCAAACCGCTTATAGTAAAAGGTGCCAGACAGATTGGAAAAACTGAGTCTATACGCGCGTTTGCAAAGGCCAACTATGAGTCCGTGCTTGAAATCAACTTTGTGCTCCAGAAGAAATTCAGAGCTATATTTAATGACGGCTATGAGGTGGATACCATTATCAGGAACATCACTCTGCTGGAACCATCATGGAAGATTATCCCGCATAAGACCCTATTGTTTTTTGATGAGCTTCAGAAATGCCCAGACTGCGCCACATCACTCAAGTCTTTCTGTGAGGACGGACGGTTTGACGTTATCTGCTCCGGCTCTCTGATGGGTATTTACTATGAGGAGATTGAATCAAACGCTGTAGGATTCAAGGAGGATTATGATATGCACTCCATGGACTTTGAGGAGTTTCTATGGGCAAAGGGGTATTCGCAGCAGCAGATTGACAGTCTCTACACCCACATGCTCCACCTTACCCCATTCTCCAGTCTTGAAATGGACACCATGATGGACATCTTCCGTGATTACATGACCATAGGAGGAATGCCGGAAGTTGTAAAGACTTATATTGACAACGGCCATTTTGGCGGAACGCTCAAAATCCAGCGTCAACTGCTAAAAGACTATGAGGAGGATATAACCAAATATGCCAAGGAGACCGACAAGGCCAAGATTCTGGCCGTCTATAAGCATATATCCACATTTTTGGCCAAGGATAACAAGAAATACCAGATTACCAAAGTTGCCAAGGGAGCACGCAACAGGGAATACGTAGGCTCTGTGGACTGGCTCAAGGAGGCTGGCGTAATAAACGTAGCATATTGCCTGAACAATGCAGAGCTCCCGTTAAAGGGCAACTATGATGCAAACAATTACAAGGTATATTATCATGACTCAGGGCTCTTGATTGCCTCACTTGATGAGGAGGCACAAGAGGATCTGCGTGCCAATCGTAATTTTGGCACATACAAAGGTGCCATATATGAGAATGTTGTTGGAGAAATGCTGATAAAATCGGGGTACGAAGGACTCTATTTCTACAAGCATGACAATCCGTCGCTTGAGATGGATTTCTTTGTACGTGACACTAATTCACTTATCCCTGTTGAGGTCAAGGCGAACGATGGTGCAACAGCATCCCTCAACAATCTGATAGACTGGGATTCATACCCTGACATCAGATACGGAATCAAACTGGGTTACAAAAACATAGGTTGGAACGGTAAGTTCTACACGTTCCCCTATTTCCTTGCGTTCCTCATTAAACGTTTCCTTAAGGAGAAGCAAGATTATGACGCATTAGGGTCGTTTCCCTTTGCGTCGTTTGAAAGATAAGCAAATTCATTGTTTACAAACAACGAATCACTGATTTTTATTCAATTCATCACTTATGAACAATGTTTTTGTGGTCAAAAATTTTGACCACAAAAACAGTAGCACATTGGGAACTGATACTATTGTGCCTGGAGATTGCAGATTTTGCAGGGTAATAGCGGCATCTTGCTGACGCCGGCATAGTATGACAGCAACTGCTTGAAGAACACTTCGTCGGTGTCTCCCTCCACGAATAGGATGATCAGTTTGTCCATAGGGTCGTTACCTGATAAAGTATTTATCAACGATATCGGTGTTGGACTCGGCATCCAACATGAAGTCGAACATGAATTCTCCAAATGTGAGCTCCTGATCGCCTGCGTACCTGTAAAGCTGCTTGAGCTTGGAGGGAATCACCTTGGCAAAGCGGGCCAGACCATCGTCCGACGGAAGACCGAAGTACATTTGCTCGGCCCTGAGGTGGCGCATCAGGTAAGGCGAGTGGCTGGTGAGTAGAATTTTTGTATCGGCCCCGTAGTTCTGCAAGGTGAGAAGCAGGTTCTCCATGAGGCGAGGATGCACCGAGTTCTCCGGCTCCTCCAACATAATTAGTGGTATCTGCTGCCGGCGGGCGGCGATGCATAGCGTAAACAGAAAAATCATACGCTTACTGCCGCTGGACAGCTGGATGATGCTGGTGGAACGAATACAGTACGCCTCTTTTATGCGTACATCGTAGATTCTGGTAATTCCATCCGGAAGGGTGACCATCTCCGGAGAGAACTCTGTGATACCGGGAATCAGTTGTAGCAGGCCGTCTTCCAGCAGGGCGTAATTGTCCGGATCACTCTCCTTGAGGCGATAAAGGTATTCGCTCAGCGTCATTCCTCCAAGCAAGGCGATGCCCTTACCAGCCCCGGCGGAGAAGTATGACTCCGGATTGTCCAGTGTCTCCAGATTGGGGACGCGGATGCCATAAACCTGCGCCGCCATAGGACTGAGATACATCGTGGACGAACGGGCGATGGCCGAAAGCGCCAACTGGAGAGGTGATACCTCAAAGAGCTTGCTGCAGCGTCCAGTGGCCGACGGAACGATGAGACATCTTTCGGCCTCACTGCGGCTGACCATCTGCCGGAAACGCTGATCCGAGGGCTGCTTAACCTTGAGGCTCTCTGTGAGGATGGCACCATCGGCCCCGTCCTTTGCCCAGGCACAGCGGTAGCCATACACAAACTGCCACTCTGTGCCCACCAGTTCCATACTTCCGGATATCTCGAAAGAGAAGTCCTTCCCGGGAGCTTTGCTATTGATAGGCACGAAGCGCCCCTGCAACATCTGCCTCCGCTCAGACTCCTCGGCAGAAAGGAATCTGATACCAAAATCAATAGCGCGTAGCACATTGCTCTTGCCGTAGCCGTTGGGAGCGATGAGCGCGTTGAGCGCGCCCACCTCCAGATTCACATTCTCCAAATTGGCAATGCCGTCGATGATAAAACCGTTAATTCTCATAGTCGTGATAAAATAATTGCGTCAGATTATGATAAATCAGTGTAAAAATACAAAATTTATTTTACTCAAGCAATTTTTTCTGCAATTTCTTTAATAGCATAGTCGCAAGAGTGACGATATGTCGATCCTAATGCGTCGCTAATGCAGCAGGAAAATTTGGTAGTTAAGAAAAAACATGGTAATATTGCATCGCGTAATTTACGTCACGTAAATTCCGTCACGCAAAAAGCGCGATAGAAATATGGATAAGAGAGAGAACACCAGACTGCAGAACCCTTTCGTTTACACCGGATATGTGAGTCCGGATTATTTCTGTGACCGTAAAGAGGAGACCGAGGATTTGATTTCAAACTTCAGGAACGGACGTAATACCACATTGATAGCTCCACGTCGCATAGGAAAGACAGGACTGATAAAGAATACCTTCTATTGGTTGGAGAGGAAAGATAAAGATGCTGTCTGCATATATCTTGACATATTCTCCACCAAGAACCAGCATGATTTTGTAAAGATGCTTGGATCGGCCGTAATAAACCGGATAATGTCTTTAGAGCAGACTGCGCTTAAACGTATAATGGAGTTCTTCGGCTCATGGCGTCCGGTATTCGGCACTGACCCTATGACAGGAATGCCAACTGTCTCCGTCAGTATAGAGCCTACTGAATCAGATCTTTCGTTAGGCACCATATTTGACTATCTTAAGCAAAGTCCGCATCAGATATATATTGCAATTGATGAGTTCCAGCAGATAACAAACTATCCGGAATCCGGGACAGAGGCCTTGCTGCGTTCACATATCCAGTTTGCTCCCAACGTTCATTTCATTTTTTCGGGAAGTAAGAGGCATATCATGGCGCAGATATTCAATTCACCGGCCAGACCGTTCTACCAGAGTACCGCATCAATGGGACTCTATCCTTTACATGAGGAGATATATTACGATTTTGCAAGGAGCTTCTTTGAGAAGGCAAATGGTGACCTGAATATGGATGTGTTCCATTACATCTATCAGAGATTTGACGGAGTAACCTGGAATATCCAGCAGATACTGAACCGTTTGTACGAGACTGAGAAACGTGTTGAAGATGAAAGCCAGGTAAATGAGGCAATCCGGCATATTGTAAGCCGTAATGGTATGCTATATGAAGGATTGATGGAATTCCTTACAGACAATCAGTTGTCGCTGTTAAAGGCTATTGCCAAGTCCGGATGTGTGGAGAGTCCGCAAAGCAACTCTTTTATCAGACAGTTTGGACTGCCAAGCCCCAGCAGTATCAAGACTGCCCTGACTGTTCTTATTGATAAGGAGCTTGTATATAGGGATTCAAAAGGATATATGGTTTATGACCGTTTCTTTGAATTGTGGTTGAAACAACTGCCTTAGTTTAAAATTTTGCCCATATTATGACAGACGCTAAGATTCTTGTGATTGATGATAATACGGCGGTTTTGAGTACGCTTAAGATTGTGCTCAAGAGCGTGTTCAAGACTGTAGTGGCAGTAAGTGACCCGCAGCTTATCCCGGCGCTTATCAGTGCGGCTGATGTGGATGCGGTGCTGCTGGACATGAACTTTGGGTCCGACAAGCTGGACGGGCAGGACGGCCTGTTCTGGCTGGACCGTATAATGAGCCGCAGCGGGCTGGACAATCCTCCGGCAGTGGTTATGATCACGGCGTTCGGCGATGTGGGCCTGGCAGTGACATCGCTCAAGAAAGGGGCTCTGGACTTTATCCAGAAACCCTGGGACAACAATGACCTGATACGTAAACTGCAGGAGGCCATAGCCAAGCGTGATGCCCTCTATGCCGAAAGGCAGAAGAATCCCGCTGCTGCAGAGACTGAACAGCAGGAGGTACCCAGCTCACTCGATGAGATGGAGAAACTCACTATCCAGCGGGTGTTGGAGTCAAGCGGGCGCAACCTTACCACTGCCGCGGAGAAACTGGGCATTAGCCGTCAGACACTGTACAACAAGATGAAACATCATGGCATCATTTAGCCGTCATTATACACTGCATGTGACGGTATCGGTCGTGATGGTAATGGCTCTGCCGGCAGTTGGCGTGTGGCTCTGTTTTAAGGGCTATGCGCCGCTGGCTGTACTTATGGGCATACTGACTCTTGCCGCTGTATTCAGGCTCATAAGACTGCTGCGCTACCCCATATCCCAGACCGAGATGATGGCGCGGGCCATAAAGAACAATGACCTGATGCTGCATATCCCTGAGACCGATGATGTGCTGCTGCGTCAGGCATCGGCCGATATGAACCGCATACTGGTATCATACCGTCGTGACCAGAATGAACTGGAAACCCGCAAGAACTACTATGACCGCATTCTGCGCGTGATGACGCACGAGTTGCGCAATACGGTCACTCCAATAGTGTCACTGACTGATTTCATGATTGAGAACCCCGATGCCCAATCTGAGGAGGACCGCCGGGAGGCCATCAGCATAATAAACTCACAGGCCCACAACGTCTGTTCATTCCTGGAGTCATACCGTCAGCTTACCGTGCTGGCACAGCCATCAATGACCGATATCCCCGTATCCCGCATTTTCAGCAACCTTCAGACTCTGCTCAAGGCCGAGCCGGGTGCTGACCGCGTGCGTTTTGAGCAGGCCGGCGATGTGGTTATCCATGCAGACTCCAGCCTTATCCCGCTGGCACTCATAAATATTATCCGTAACGCCATTCAGGCAACCGATGGTGTAGAGGACGGCCGCATTACCGTGATGGCATCGGCCCCCGGAGGAAAGCCCTGCATAACCGTAACCAATAATGGTCCGGAGATTCCGGAGAGTCGCATAGAGGAGATATTCATGCCATTCTATTCCACCAAGAAGAGAGGCAGCGGCAGCGGTATAGGCCTTGCCCTCTCGCGTCAGATCATGCAGCTTCATGAGGGTACGCTTACCTGCTCGTCACACTATCCCTATACCACTTTCACCCTCCAGTTCAGTTAGTGACGCAAAGAGAAACGACCCCTTTGCGTCACTGAATAAATCACATTTTCGGCATAGAATTTGGCTTAAAAATCACATTTTCCGGAAACAACCCTAATGCGTCACTCGCTCTTGATTACTTCGGCCGGATTGGTGCGCATGATACCGCGGACCTTCCAGAATGTCGATAAAGAAATTACCGTTACGATGAAGATAAAGACTATTATACCATGCCAAGGCTGAATTCTTATCCATAATAGCGAACTTACCAGATTGCTTATTACTGAAGCCAGGAGCCAACCTACGGCAAATGCAATTACGGTAATTACAGCATACGGAAGTATAAACAGCCTTGCTATATCCGATGCTTTTGCCCCATGTACCTTTCGCAACGCCACCTCCTTGCGTCTGCGGCCTGTATCGGTCGATATGGCCGACGTGATACTCAGCACCACCATGAACACTCCGGCAACTGAAGCCATAAAGGCAAGCAGCATATAGATGCGCGAGTTCCCACTTGAATCAAGCCATCGGTCTCCTATCTGTGTAATCAACTCCGGAACTGAAAGGTCAACATAGTCCATACATATTTTTTCAATCTCATGTCTGGCCTGAGCCACATCCGTGCCTTGCCTTAATCTAATATATAGATACTTGCATGGGTATCTGTCATCTGTGAGCAGGACATAACTGTCATTGTAGTCATGCGGAGTACTCACATCACCGAACCTGTTCTGGAACACACCTGCAACGGTATACTTTTCAAACAGCGCATAATAATCCTCCTCCTTCTCAGATTCCGGCATTTTCCCCTTCATCATCAGATTCATAAGATCATGCTCATAAAGCTGATAAAAGGGATCCGTTTTATGACCGGTTTCACCGATACGGTCAAACAAAGTCTGTGACAGATAAACCTTATTCATACCGTCGGTAGCATTATGATATGTTACAGGAATATTGAAGAATCTGAAATAGGTGGAGTCACTGAAAATAATATACTGGAAATTGTTACCCTCATAGCCTGTTGTGTTAAGACTTACAGCAAAGACACCTTGCTGGTCATTTGTAGTAACCTGGGGTGAGCCCGTAGCAACAGCATCCTCTATAAAGGGAAGCCTTTGGATCCTGTCCATAATCAGCCTCCTGGTAGCAGAATAACTTGAATTAGAAAGATCCACAATATATGTCCTCTTCAGTTTGCTGTGGGACAACGGATTGTAAAGTCTCTCCCTACCGGAAACATAACCGGTAAGACAGAAACAGGCGCAGACAGACAATGAAACCTCCAGACCTACAAGTATGTTTCGCAGTATATGTCTCTCCCTGTGAGTAAGGCCTGTCTTTACCGATGTTGCTGGCTTATAAAGCAAAACCGTCACTGCAAGGAGCAGACAGCTTATAATAAAGACAGCTACAATAACCCTGAGTTCAAGCAACAAAACATCAGGTAAGTGGAAATAGAGCCTACCAACTTTGTTATTATACCAGTGAGGATATAATCCGGTTTGGTTTACAAACTCCACTAAATAGGTTGTAACTACAACCGATACGGCCAGCACAACGGTCATCATGACCAGAACCTGCATCATCTGCCCCATAAAGAGTCCTGCCTTTCCTGCACCCAGACTCAACCTGATCCTGTTGCTCTGTCTCTGGTTAAGAAATCTGTCAACCAGACTGGCAAGAAAGCAGACTACTCCTGTAAACAACAGGATAATTGACAGTAGGAGTCTCCAGATTCTTGTCCTGGCATCCGCTTGATCCAGTTTCTTAAGATACGGCGTATAAATATGTTTGGTATAGGGACGGCCGTTATAGAACTGGAGTTCATGCGTCTCCCATCTGTTCATGGCCAGTCTGGAGTTTACCGCGTCAACAGCGGCACCCCTCTTTAAGACCACAATTATATTATCAAAAAAATTCTTGCTGAAATAGACATCAGCGTCTTGGCTACGACTCCATTTATTATCTTTTATGACATTGACAATATATAGCGGATCTGTTCCGAACCTGCGGCTTGAAAACATTGACACTACGGAGAGTTCAGCCAGACTGTCAGTCGGGGCTATTGATAAAGTAACGTTTGAAAAATCATCTTCAAGAGAATGTTTCCTTATGAAGTTCTCAGTAACCACTATTTCGTTTTCATGTTCGGGTAGTCTGTTGCCATACAACATACTCATCCCCTTGTATTCAAAGAATGACGATGACACGTTCAGCGCTTTTTCCCGGATTTCAGTCACCTTACCAGAGGCATATGTCAGGAAAAGTCTGGCATCCCTTGATCCTGCTATATGTAATGATGTGCCGCTGGAGCCTACAATCATTTCTATATCCGGGTCTTCATATCTAAAACTGTTCTCTGTCCAGTTGTAGCCATCCATTATCCGGGAATCAACTTTTGTCATCTCACCATCATCAAATTCTCCCCTTTCAGTATACATAGGGTAATAACTGCGTTCCCTGGCCGTGGTCCCGGTCTTGAAGAAACGCTCATGCTCTGTTGCATAAAACAGCATGGCAAACATGACGGTACCCATGATGAGTGCCACCAATGCTGTCAGGTTGAAGCCCCATCTCTTAGTGAGACTACGTGTTGCTATTTTCAAGTAGTGACGAAACATATCTTCAAATACTATTATTTCCCAAAAATATCCTCTCCCGGTACCATTCTCCAAGAAACCCCCAAAAAATCGTTTTTTCTGCCCAAAAATCGTCTAATTTTTGGACACTTTGGAGAAAAGTGACGCAAAGAGAAACGACCCCTTTGCGTCGCTTTTCAGTTGAGCACCACCTCATCGGCATCGGCAATGCGGTCGTAGCCGGTTATTATGATTTCGTCGCCGGGGTTGAGGCCTTCAAGTATCTCAAAGTGGCGCGGGTTCTGACGGCCTATGCTTACGGGTACGCGGACGGCGTGGGTGTGCTGCGCGTTGACCTTGAATACCCAGCTGCCGTGGGTGTAGTTGTAGAAGTTGCCCTTGGGTACTATTATGGACTGCGCCTGGCCGCCCATCTCTATGCGGGCCTGATAGGACTTTCCTATGCGGGCGTTATCGGGCAGGGAATCCGTGAATACCAGATAGATGTCAAATGATCCGCTTTTGATTTCCGGCACGGTGCTGCTGATGGTCATGGGGTAGGTCTTTTTCTCGTATGTTATGGTGGCGGGCTGGCCCACGGTGATTTTATCTATGTAGAACTCGTTTATGCTCAGGCGCATGCGGAACTGGTCCATTCGTTTGATGTCGGCAATAGCGGTGCCGGAGCTTATGCGCTGGCTGGGCTCCAGCGAGAGTCCGCTCAGCTGGCCGTCGGCTGGTGCAGTTACTATAAGGTCGTTCAGACGCTCCTCGGTCTTGCGTAGCTGGCGCTGGGCTTCGGCCAGTTCATCCTGCAGGGCCTCCTGGCGGATTGCGTTCAGTACGGAGTCCTGACGGCGGCTCTCCAGCTGCAGACGTACGGTCTCCATCTTGTAGTTGTACTCCTCATCGGCCACATCGAGCTGGGCGCGGCTGCGTATTCCCATTCGGTACTCCTCAAGAGCCAGGTTGTGCTCCTTTTCCAGGCGCTTTAGCTCATACTTGGTCTGCAGTATGCTCTGTGCCAGGGACAGACGGCGCTGGTCCATCTCAATCATGCTGGTGCGATAGGAGCGGTTCTGCTTGCGCCAGCTCTCCCGTGCGGTCTCTATGGTACGCTGCAACTCAGGGTCGCTCAGAATCATGAGCGTATCACCTTTGTGAACCAGGGCACCGTCCTGAACCAGCACGCTCTCCACAAATCCGCCTTCACGGGTATAGACCTTGATGGTCTGGATGGGCTGGAGGGTACCTTCGGCATTCACGTACTCCGAGAACTCGCCGCTCTGGACAGTTGCGGTCTGCACGCTGTCAGAGTTTATCCTTATTATCTTGGGGCCGGTTGATACCTTGATGAGCATCCCTATGAGTCCTGCGGCCAGAATGCCGGCCACTATGTGTATGCGGTATTTTACATACCATTTCTTGGGTGGTAACTTAACGTCCATATTCTACTTGCTGTTCTATAAGTTCATTATTATTAAAGTCAAATGCTGTGAGGCTGCGTATGGTGTAGTATAACTGCCAGTAACGGCTCAGTGCCGATACGTAACCCCTGTAGGCCGAATCCTTGGCAGTGATGGCCGAGTTCAGGTCCAGGATGGTGGAGTTGCCGCTAACATACAGATGGCGTGCTACCTCGTATCGGTGCTGGGCGGTCTGCATGGCGCGGCGGGCTATATCCACCTGACGCTCCTGCATATTGAACTGGCTCACGGTGCGGGTGACCATCTTTTCAAAACTCACCTCATTCTGCTCTATGTGCATACGGGTGAGTTCCAGGTTGTTCTGTGCAATCTTTACGCGGCCGCGGGCACGTCCCCAGTCAAGAATGGGAATGCTGACTGATACGCTCACTGACTGCTCGTCGTTAAGGTTACGGAAACTCTCGGGCAGTTCATCGGCCGTCTGAGCCAGTCCCAGACGCATATAGATGGATGCTTTGAATCCTGCCTGTGACTTGTAGTATGCCAGATTGCTCTCAGAGTTCAGACGGCTCAGTTCCATGCTCTCTATATCCGGACTGTTCTGACGGGCCAGCTCCATTGCCTGGTCAAGCGGCACCGTAAAATGCGGAATGCTGTCGGTGGTAACAACCTCTATCTGTGTGTCCGATGTCAGGTTAAGGAAGTTTCGGAGCTGATCTACCGCGTCATCGAACGACATCTGCGATGACATTATGCTGGTCTCGCTGTTCAGCTTGTTGAGTTCCAGCTGGAGCAGCTCGTTCTCGGTTATGGTACCAATGTTGTATCGGCCCAGCCCGTAGGTGTAAAGTGTGTCTGTAGCGGCATGATTGAGTTGGGCAATCTCCAGTTCCGTCTGGGCCGATACCAGATTGAAGAACACCATTGCGGCCTGCGATGCCACCAGCTCCCTGGTCTCGGCATACTGCTTGCGTGCCCTACGATACTCTATGGGCTCGGTCTTGCGGCTCCATTTGAATGAGTTGTAGCCGTTAAGACTCTGTGAGAAACTCAGTTGAAGCGGCTGTGAGTAGTAGCTGTGTGTATGGTTGTCGCCCAGTTGGTCCAGACGGCTCAGACTGCCGGACAGAGAAATGGTGCCGCCTGTAAACCACACGTTCTGTGAAAGGTCTAGCGACAGGTTGTTGCGCATGCTGTTGCTCTGCGCATATTGCTCGGTGCCGTCGGGCAGAGTCACGTAATTGGTGCTGTGATTAAGTGACGGCGATGATGACAGTGACAGGGTGGGGAGCATGCTGGCCCTATAACTGCGGTAACTGAGCCAGGCCGACTCAAACGTGTTGCGTGCCTGCACCGCCTGCGGCGATGACTCCTGAGCCATGCGTATAACCTGGCTCATGGTGAGCCGAACCGTATCGCCACCGGCGGCATTGCCGGCGGCCGATACGTTCAGCAAAACAAGGAGGAGCGATATTTTGATTAGCTGTCTCATACTTTTTGTTTTATTGACAGCCCAAAAGTACCGCTCCCCCTTGCCTTACTACAAGTTTTTAATGCAGAATCGTCTTTTTTACCCTAAAATCGTCTAATTTTTTGACACTCTATATCAGAATGACAGGTTGATACCGCCCATGAATGCTATGCCAGGCATGGGGTATCCTGCGTTGATCTGATACTTGGTGTTGAGCAGGTTGTCTGCGTTTACCCAAAGCTGGAGCATATCGGACAGCTGATATGATACGCGGGCGTTCCAGAGCAGGAAATCCTCCTTCTTGTCGGGGCCTACAGCCGAGTAGAGGCCGTTCACGTACTGCAGACCGGTGCTGGCATGCCAGCCGTTGCCGGTATATGAACCACCCAGATATGCCTTGTGCTCTGGTGCACCTACTACAGGAGTCTCCATCTTGAGGTAACTGTAGTTGCAGTTGGCTGCGAATGACTTTGAAATCAGGTATGATGCCTCAACCTCCACGCCAGTGTTCTTGAGTTCGCCACTGTTCTGGTTGAGCATTCCCGCACCGTTAGGGTTGGGCAGGGTAAGGATTATGTTCTCTGCATCCATCTTGAAGACATTGATGCCGTAGTAGAGCTTGTTGTTAAATATTCTCTGTGAGAATGAGAGCTCATAGTTCCAGAGCGATTCGGCCTTTAGGTCCTTGTTCTGCGGCGGATACATGTACATCTCCCTTATGATGGGATAGCGGAATCCCTTGCCTACAGACAGCTTTATCTGGGCATTTGCCGGCAGATGAAATGCCGCTCCAAACTGCGGAACCAGCTCGGTACCTGCCTTTGAGTGGTGATCTACACGCAGTCCGGCGTTAAGGGTAAGCAGTGAGCCAATGGCCTGACGCATCTCCAGATATCCGGCAAATTCATCTTCACGCTCATCGACCTGAGGTACATCCTGACCGGCTGTAGGGCCGTCAACGAAATGGTTATCGGCCTTGCCGCCGTAACGGTAGTAGTCAAATCCCAGGGTAATGCGGTTGCCTTCAAACAGGCTTGCACTCTGCCAGGCCGATGCTCCCATCATATAATCATATGAAGTGAAACGGAATTTTTTGGGCAGAGTGTCATTTGCGTTTGAGTATTGTTTGGTGGAGTCAGGTTTCTGATATCCGTCATTTATCCAGTGGTCTCCCCAACTGTAAAACACACTGACAGCTCCGGATGTACGGTTGTAGTTGTTCTCAATAAACAGGGCAGTTGTTCCGCGGGTGATGTCCTGATCGGCGTCAATCAGAGGAGTACTCACGGAACCAGGTTGTGAAGCCTTGAAACGGGTTACATCCACGTTGGCCGATGCATTCCAGTTGTCTGATATATCATATCCCAACTTGGCATAACCGCCAAACTGCTCAAAGTTCATATTATCCCTGTGGCCGTCTGTGCGGTTGTATGAAGCGGAACCTACTGCGCTGAACTTTCCCTGGCGGGTTGTGGCGGAGAACTCGGTCTCGGCAGTATTGAATGAACCGTAACCTGCGTGCAGGCGGGCATGTGTGCCTTCCTCTTTTTTGGTAACTATGTTGATGACTCCGGCCATAGCACCAGATCCGTACAGGATTGATGCGGGACCACGCAGAACCTCGACTCTCTCGGTCATGAGTGACTGATAGGAGTCGGCTATGGGGTGTCCGTAGATACCGGCATAGTTGGGATGTCCGTCAATAAGAACTATCATACGGGCCGTACCTCCGGTCATACCGCGCATGGATATGTTACCTGCGGCACCGCCCGATACTCCAAAACCGGAATAACCGCGCTGGGTGATGAAGAGTCCCGGAACCTGCTCGGTAAGCAGGGGTAGGAGCGATGCACGGTTGGTCTCCTCAATTGCGGTACGGTCTATCACATTCACAGTCTGTGACAGTTGGCGCACATCGGTGGCGGCACGTGTTCCGGTTATTACAACCTCATTAAGAGTGTCAGGCAGTTCTGTGGCGTTCACAGCGCTGAATGATATGGCTGTTGCTGCCAGGAATAGTGTAAGGTGTTTCATTGCAGATAGTGTTAGCTAGTTTGTGCAAAGATACAACGGTGACACGAATTAACAAAAAGGTAACACGATTATTTGCATCGGACAGTATCCGTTTTTTGCCTATTTTTGACTTTTGTAATGCACAAGCGTATAATCAAGTGAAGTCCACATCAGGATGCAACAGATAGAGAGTGACATAATAAGTCGATGCCGTAGAGGTGACAAGGGCGCTTTCAGGTATGTGGTGCAGAACTGCCAGGGCATGATATATTCGCTCTCGCTCAAGATGCTGGCCGATGTGGAGGAGGCCAAGGATGTGGTGCAGGACACTTTTATAAAGGTGTGGCAGAACATGGCAAGTTATGATGACCGTTACAGTTTCAATACATGGGTTTATACCATTGCATCAAGGCTCTGTCTGGACAGACTGCGCAAGGTCAGACCTATAGGACCGGCCGAAACTGATGAACGTGTGTTTGAGCAGGTGGCCGATGACAATGACCCGGAGCGGCAGTTGGAAAGCAGCGAGTGGGTATCGGTCATAAAGGTGATGGCCGATGAGCTTAGCGGAAAACAGAAACTGGTGTTCACCCTGAGCCAGCTGGAAGGACTGGACACCGCGCAGATAACAGAGATTACAGGCCTGGATGCAGATCAGATAAAGAGCAATCTGTATGCGGCCAAAAAGAATATAAGAGAACGATTGATACAGATGGGATATGGAAAGGATTGATAATTTGATGGAACGGCTCAAAGGGCAGATGCCCCAGGTGCCGGATGCCGATGCGCTGACCGACAGCATCATGGCGGCAATAGATACCCCCAGGCGCATTCCGATGTGGCTCACTGCACTGAGGACGGTATCATCGGTGGCTGCGGTTGTGCTGATGCTGCTGTTTGTGCATCTGGAGAGCAAGGCAGCGGGTACGGATGATGCAAATGCAGATTATCTTGGAGTTGCTTCCTCATCTTTTGAGTGTGATGAGTGCTCTCCGGCAGAGAATTATTATCTGCACATAGAGAAAATGAGAATAATGAATGAACGTAAAATCCTAAAGAAGAAGATTTATGCGAGTTTCGATTTCTAAAATTATGTTTGCCGTCACAATGCTGGCTATGGTCTCATGTGACGAATGGAAGGTTCAGATGGAAACCGAGGTGATGCGTGACGGTTCATGTGTAAGGACTGTTGCATCGGACGACAGAAGTTGCCTGACTGAAGATGAAGGATGGGAACAGGTTGATGAGGAAGACTACATCCGTAAATTCACGGCCGATACCATATACAAGGCTGTTATCAGAAGGAGTTTTGAAAAGGTGGAGGATATGAACGGTTGCCCTGCCCTGCATATTTGCGGTAAGCCCATCCGTTCCGATGCAAGCCTTGACAGGAAATTCAAATGGTTCTATACCGAATATACCTTTACTGAGACATTCCGGGGCTGGAACGCGGATTTGAGTATTCCCGTTACCGATTACGTGACTCAGGATGAGGCCTCTTTCTGGTACACCGGCTATCCGGAACTGCCCAAGGGAATTACAGGTCAGGAACTCCAGTATCTTCAGGATATATCATTCAAGACGGACCACTGGATATATGACGTAACATGGGATGTCTATTTCCGTACAATAGACCGGTTCTATGATGAGATAAATCCTCCTGTGGACCGTAAGACATTCCTCTCCATGCGTGATTCGGTTATGCATGAGGCATGGAATCAGGATGTGGAGTTCTATGAGAACAGGGAACTTGAGTTTCTGGACCGTTTCTTTAAGACCGATGCCTTTACAAAAGCCGATTATAGCGATGAAATTGCTGATTACGGAAAGAATCTGTGGAATCAGAGCCTGGGACTGATGAATCTGGAGGCACCTTATATACTCAAAATGCCGGGGCGTGTCACCGATGCCGGGCGCGGACAGATAGAGGACGGCGTGATAAAATACCGTTTTGAGGGCAGTTTCCTGATACCGGGCGACTATACCATAACGGCATCGTCCAGGGTTGTGAATGTGTGGGCTTTCCTGCTTTCAGGCCTAGTAGTTGTAATTGCTGTAGGAAGCTTCTTTATAAAGAAATAGCCAATAGCTAATAGCTGACAGCCGACAGTTGGCGGCGTAGACGCCATTAATCGGCCCGGCTCATAAGGAGCTTGCCGTGGCGGATGCCCTTGATGGATGTCATCTCATCGGCCAGGGCGGTAAGCAGGCGGGCCTCGCCCATTACGGTGCACACGTGCAGGCAGGTACCCTCACTTATATAGTGCTGTTGTGAGGAGAGTACAAGATTCTGGTGGCGGATCTGTATATCCGATATGCGTGCGGATATATCGGTCCGCTGCTGGTCATATATTATAAATATGGTGCCGGCCACTATATGATTGCACTGCCATTTCTTTTCGGCCAGGTTCTTTTCAATAAGGAAACGAATAGCCTGCGAGCGGTTGGCGTAACCGTCCTCCTTTACAAACGTGTCAAGCTGCTCCAGCAACTCGTCCTCAAGTGAAACTCCGAATCTTTTAAGTGCCATGACAATGCGTTTTTGTTCAATCCAAAGTTATACATTTTGGAAAACTTTTGTGCAAAAAAAAATCAAAAAGTTTCCCGAATACGGAAAGAAACTGTTGTAGCAAGGGTTGTTGAAAACTTCTCGGAAATAAGTGCTTTTTAGTTATCAACAACACGTACCAACTTATCTTTTTTATAATATCTTTGCCTACGTCATTGGTTTCCGTAGGGGCGGCACCCAAAGGAGTAATTTGGAATCCGGTGTAAATCCGGAACAGTACCTGCTGCTGTAAATCCTTAATTATCAATCCGATGCTCTCTCTGCCACTGGTGAGGTAAGAACCGGGAAGGCGCATCGGGCGGGATAAGTCAGAAGACCTGCCAATGACAAACAGATCCTTGGTTCTTGCAGGACTACGAGGCCGGGATTTAGGGAGTTGTCCTGACAGATAATGCAACATACTTTGTGGAGAGACGTGTTCTCTCTGCTGTATTGACTTGATGAATACTTTTAGTTATTTATGGAGACATATATTGTAAAAAGAGATGGCAAACACGAGGTGTTTACCATTGACAAGATTAAGGCCGCTATCTCCAAGTCTTTCCTGGCTTCGGGTGCATTTGCAACCGAGGAGGTCATGACCGGAATCCTGAGCCATCTGAATATTCAGAGCGGAATCAGCGTTGAGGAGATTCAGAACCAGGTTGAGGTGGCTCTGATGGCCGAGGGCTATTATCAGGTTGCCAAGACGTACATGCTGTACCGCAACCGTCACGCTGAGGACCGTGAGACTAAGTCAAAACTCGAGTTCCTCATGGGCTATTGTCAGGCTGCGAACGCTGCTGAGGGAAGCAAGTTCGACGCCAACGCCAACGTTGAAAACAAGAACATCGCAACTCTGATAGGTGAGTTGCCCAAGAAAGGCTTTATCCGTCTTAACCGCCGTCTGCTGTGCGACCGCATCCGCCAGATGTACGGCAAGGAGGTGGCCGACAAGTATATGAGTCTGCTGCATCAGCACTTCATCTATAAGAACGATGAGACCAACCTGGCCAACTACTGCGCAAGTATAACCATGTATCCTTGGCTATTGGGAGGTACCAAGTCAATAGGCGGAAACGCTACACAGCCCACCAACCTGAAGGCTTTCTGCGGCGGTTTCATCAACATGGTATTCATGGTTTCATCCATGCTCTCAGGCGCCTGTGCTACTCCTGAGTTCCTCATGTACATGAACTACTTCATTGAGAAGGAGTACGGTGAGGATTATTATAAGCGTGCAGATGAAGTGGTTGACCTGAGCCTTAAGAAACGCACAATAGATAAGGTTATAACAGATTGCTTCCAGCAGGTGGTTTACTCTATCAACCAGCCTACCGGCGCACGCAATTACCAGTCAGTGTTCTGGAACATCAGTTACTATGACCGCTACTACTTTGAGTCACTCTTTGGCGAGTTCCGTTTCCCGGACGGCGAGAAGCCTCACTGGGAGTCTCTCTCATGGCTGCAGAAGCGTTTCATGAAGTGGTTCAACCAGGAGCGTCTGCGTTGCGTGCTCACATTCCCTGTTGAGACCATGGCTCTTCTTACCGAGAACGGTGACGTCAAGGATAAGGAGTACGGTGACTTTACAGCCGAGATGTACGCCGAGGGTCACTCATTCTTTACCTATATCAGCGACAACGCAGACTCCCTGTCCAGCTGCTGCCGTCTGCGTAACCAGATTACCGATAACGGATTCTCTTATACACTTGGCGCCGGTGGCGTAAGTACCGGTTCCAAGAGCGTGCTTACCATAAACCTGAACCGTTGTGTCCAGTATGCACAGCGCATGGGAATCCCGTATCAGAAATACATTGAGGAGGTTGTAGACCTGATGCACAAGGTTCAGACCGCATATAACGAGAACCTCAAGGAACTCCAGAACAAGGGTATGCTGCCGCTGTTTGACTCCGGTTACATCAATATCGGCCGTCAGTATCTGACAATCGGCGTAAACGGCCTGGTTGAGAGCGCCGAGTTCCTGGGTATCGAGATCAGTGATAACCCGCGTTATACCGAATATGTTCAGACCGTTCTGGGTATCATTGAGAAGCTTAATAAGAAGTACCGCTCAAAGGGTGTCATGTTTAACTGCGAGATGATTCCGGCCGAGAACGTAGGAGTAAAGAACGCCAAGTGGGATAAGGAGGACGGTTATGTTGTACCGCGAGACTGCTACAACAGCTACTTCTACAAGGTTGAGGATACCACTCTTAACGTGATTGACCGGTTCCGTCTGCACGGTGTCAAGTATATTGAGCATCTTACCGGAGGATCAGCTCTTCACTGCAATCTTGAGGAGCATCTTTCAAAGGCTCAGTACCGCCAGTTGCTGCGTGTGGCCGCACAGGAGGGTTGCAACTACTTTACGTTCAACATTCCCAACACCATCTGCAACGAATGCGGAACCATTGATAAGCGTTATCTTAAGGAGTGCCCGCACTGCCACTCAACCAATGTTGATTACCTGACGCGTATCATCGGTTACATGAAGCGCGTGAGCAACTTCTCGGCTGCACGTCAGGTGGAGGCAAGCAAGCGTTATTACGCAACTCTGTAAATGAAAATTGCATCATACGATATAGTATTCCAGGATGTACCGGGAGAGGTTACGCTATCGCTTAACCTCTCCCAGTGTCCTAACCGCTGTCCGGGTTGTCACAGCCCGATGTTGCAGGATGATATAGGTTTGTTATTGGATGACGACATGCTTGACGGACTGCTGGAACGCTATGGTCGTGATGTGACGTGTGTATGTTTCATGGGAGGCGACCGTGAGCCGGGGGAGGTAATGCGGCTTGCCGACCATGTACATGCCGCGGGTATAAAGACAGCCTGGTACTCGGGCCGTCAGGAACTGCCGGAATGTTTCAGGAAAGATTCTCTGGATTACGTCAAGGTGGGCCCCTATATAGAGAGTAGGGGGCCGTTGCCCAGCCCTACCACCAATCAGCGCATGTATAGGATTGAGAATGGTGAGTTTGTTGACATTACGGCGGGTTTCAAGAAAAAAGGAGCAGATTGAATCTACTCCTTTTTTTGTGTCGGCCAGTTGAATTGCGGTTGCATCGGCCTGTTTTGTCCCTGTTGGAACTGATGTCCGCGGGATTGCTGTATGTCCTTAAGAATCTGACTGTTGAACTGTTCTTCGGCATTCTGGACCTTTAGAATCTTTGATGCCGGAAGTATCTTCTTGAACTTTTGAAGATACTCTTTCTCCAATTCTGCAATCTTGATGTTTGTTTCGGCCTGTGCGTCTATTGCCTTGAGGCTTAGTTCCTCTGATGACTGGACTCCGCCCTGACGCATTATGTGACGTATCTCCCTGCTGAGGTCACGTTTTTTCTGTTGGAGCTCGTTGTAGAGTGGAAAGAATGCGTTGGCTTCTTCTTCTGTCAGGTCTGCTTTTTCGGTAAAGAATGCTTTCTGCTGTTTCCAGTATTCGGCGGCAGAGAACTGACCACTACGGTTAGGAGTCTGCTGAACCGGTTGTGTGCTTCTGTTTTGCCACTGTCCCCAACCGCCTTGTCTTTGTTGCTGCTGAGAACCAAAGCGTTGAACATTGGATTGCTGAGACTGGGCCGAAACAGACAATGCCATCATCAGACATATAATTGTCAGAAAATGTTTCATAAGCCGCTCAATTGCCAGGTTCAACCAAGGTATAATATAAGGTGTAGTCATTCATCATGGCTGTCTCCAGGAATGAATCAATGTACTCGTCAGAATAGATTGTGGTCTCTTCTGTCTGTGCCATTTCTGAAGCGTTGTTGCGGGTGCTGATCCCAACGGCTGCTTTAATACAGAAGAATATGCCTACAAAAGCTGCAGCTGCATACAGATAAGGTCTGATGCGCATCCACGGGGTGACGGTGATAGTGGTGGAATATATTGATTCCTGCTGTGGCAGTGCGTCCATGATGTTCTGCGTCAGGTTCTCGAAGTAACCTTCCGGAACAGTGAACGGTCTGCGTGGCTCGCGTTCATCAAAATTGTATATTATTTCTTTTTTCATTCGTTGTTTTGACAGGTTTACAGTGAAATGGTTTAATCTATATTGTTGAAATACTCTTCAATTTTTTTAACAGCTATGTGATAAGATGCTTTCAGGGCTCCTATGCTGGTTCCCAAAGCCTCCGAAATCTCTTCATATTTCATCTCATTGAAATACTTCATATTGAATACCATACGCTGTTTATCCGGAAGTGTGGCTATTGCTTCCTGAAGTTGCCGCTCTGTAAGGTCTCCGTCAAAATAAGGGTCACTCTCCAGACGGTCTGCAATACTCAATTCACCCTCCTCATCGGTCTCTATCGGGATGGTGGCTTTCTGGCGGTTGAGGAAGGTCAGAGTCTCGTTGATGGCTATGCGGTAGAGCCATGTGGATATCCTGGAATAGCCCATGAATGAATCCAGATTGGTCCACGCCTTTATGAATGTGTTCTGCAGTATGTCATTGGCATCATCGTGTGAAAGGACCATATGACGGATCTGCCAGTATAGTTGTTCGCTGAAGTTGTTGACAATGGATTCAAAGGCACGTCGGCGCGAGATGTCATCCTCATGGAGCATCTCCAGTATCCTGCGTTCATCGTATGCCATCATTGCCATAGTCAGATAGAGACAGTTAGGTTTTCTTTTGCAAGGATAGTGTCCGGAAACAACTGTTTGGCCTCCTCAAGCAGGCAAGTCTCATCATCGTAACGGGCCGAGAAGTGTCCTAACATGAGTTTTCGGGCACATGATTCAACAGCTGTCCTTGCGGCATCGGCAGCTGTGCTGTGGAAATGTTTCTTGGCAAGGTCGGCATTCCGGCTTGAATATGTGCAATCGTGATAGATAAGGTCTGCGCCTTTAATTATCGGAATCATTGAGGGGTTGTACACTGTGTCACAGCAATATGCGTAACTGCGGCATGTATCAGCGGGCTTTGTCAGGCGTTCATGCGGTATTACGTCACCGTCGGGCGTAATGAAATCACCTCCATCCTTAATGCGGTTGTAATCCCACGTAGGTACTCCGTAGAAATCGGCTGCCGCCCTGTCCAGATGGTCTGATGTGGGTTTTTCCTGAAAAAGGAAACCGGCGCATGGAACGCGATGCCTGAGCGGAAATGCCGTGACGGAAAGAGAACGGTCCTCATATATGACAGAAGTTGTGTCGGGATCAAACCCCTGGAACTCTACCTGGTATTCAAGATCGCGGCAATAGAAATCCATCTCATACTGCAAGACAGGTCCCAGTTCCTGTGGGGCATGTATGATGAGGGGAGCAGTACGGCCCAATAGTCCGAATGAGGATATCATGCCCAGAAGTCCGAAACAATGGTCACCGTGCAGGTGTGAAATGAAAATCTGATTGATGCGCGCAAATGCCACATGAGAGCGGCGTAACTGTATCTGGGTCCCTTCACCACAGTCTACCATAAACAACTTACCACGGATCTCTATGACCTGTGACGATGTGTAGTGCTTGGGGCTCGGTGTGGCAGAACCGCATCCGAGTATGGTGACCTGAAACTTTTCCATAAAACCGGGGTAAAGGTACTAAAAAGGACCGCACGCACGTGCGGTCCTTTTATTAAATAATGTGATAATCAGGGATTACTTGTTACCACCTTCCAGCTGCTCCTTGAGAGCTGCAAGAGCGTCGATGTCACCAAGGGTGGTAGATGCGGCCTGGTTCTGGATAACCGGCTCCTCCTTCTCCTTCTTGGCACCAGCCTTGCGTGCAGCCTTCTTCTCAGCCTTAGCCTCGGCCTTGGCGATATCCTCGAATATGCGGCTGTGTGAAAGGATGATTCTCTTGGAATCCTTGTTGAACTCTATAACCTTGAACTGGAGAGTCTCACCCTGCTGAGCCTGTGAGCCGTCCTCCTTTACAAGATGCTTGGGAGTAGCGAAGCCCTCAACGCCCTCTGCGAGCTGGATGACTGCGCCCTTGTCCATCATCTCGGTGATCTTACCCTCGTGGATTGAATCAACGGTGTAGATTGACTCGTATGCATCCCAAGGATTCTCCTCAAGTTGCTTGTGGCCGAGGCTGAGACGACGGTTCTCCTTGTCTATCTCCAGAACTACAACATCGATGGGAGCACCGATGGTTGTGAACTCTGACGGATGCTTAACCTTCTTGGTCCAGCTCAGGTCGCTGATGTGGATCAGACCGTCAACACCTTCCTCAATCTCAACAAAGATACCGAAGTTGGTGAAGTTGCGTACGATAGCGGTGTGCTTTGAACCAACGGGATACTTCTCGTCGATGTTCTCCCACGGATCCTGCTTGAGCTGCTTGATACCCAGAGACATCTTGCGCTCTGCACGGTCAAGTGTCAGGATGACAGCCTCAACCTCGTCACCAACCTTAATGAAGTCCTGAGCTACACGCAGGTGCTGGCTCCATGACATCTCTGATACGTGGATCAGACCCTCTACGCCCGGAGCAATCTCAATGAATGCACCATACTCGGCCAGAACGACAACCTTACCCTTGACGACGTCACCAACCTTAAGGTTAGGATCGAGTGAATCCCATGGGTGCGGAGTGAGTTGCTTGAGACCAAGAGCGATACGCTTCTTCTCATCATCGAAGTCAAGAATAACCACGTTGATCTTCTGGTCAAGCTGGACAATCTCCTTAGGATCGCTTACGCGGCCCCAGCTGAGGTCTGTGATATGGATAAGACCGTCAACGCCTCCCAGGTCAATGAATACACCGTAAGAGGTGATATTCTTGACGGTACCCTCAAGTACCTGACCCTTCTCAAGCTTGCTGATGATCTCTTTCTTCTGCTGCTCAAGCTCATCCTCAATGAGAGCTTTGTGCGAAACGACCACGTTGCGGTATTCCTGATTGATCTTGATAACCTTGAACTCCATGGTCTTGCCAACGAATACATCGTAGTCGCGGATGGGCTTAACATCGATCTGTGAGCCGGGCAGGAAGGCCTCGATGCCGAATACGTCGACAATCATACCACCCTTTGTGCGGCACTTGATGTAACCCTTTACGATCTCCTGTGACTCCAGAGCCTCGTTTACGCGATCCCATGAGCGTGACTCGCGGGCCTTCTTATGTGACAGAAGCAGCTGTCCCTTCTTGTCCTCTGTGTTCTCAATGTAAACCTCAACTTCATCACCTACCTTGAGGTCGGGGTTGTAGCGGAATTCGCTGATTGGGATGATACCGTCGGATTTGTATCCGATGTTAACGATAACCTCGCGCTTGTTGATGGCTGTGACAGTACCGATGACAACCTCGTTGTCGGCAACCTTGTTGAGGGTTGTGTCATAAGCCTGCTCGAGCTGCTCTTTTGACATGCCTTGTGCGGCAGTTCCGTTTTCAAAAGCATCCCAGTCAAATTCCTGAAGGGGAGCTACATTCTTAAAATCTTCCATTACTAAAAATTGAAACTAAGATAAAGTTAGACAATATGTTGTAAACACATGCCAAGGCCTTTGCGGCATTGGCGGGCGCAAAGATAACACTTTATTATTTAAATAACGGTTTACCCGGGCTTTTTTTTGATAATAGGAATCAGAATCCCTCATCAAGTATGTAAGGAACTCCGGATGATGTGATGCCTGCAGCCTCGACGTTGAAGTGCTTGGTTATGGAACTGTTGTAGAATTCCACTTGGGCATGTCCGTCTTCGTCTGTTATTACGTTGGGATTCCAGTAAAGGGTACGGCGGTAATCCACATCACCGAACACGGGTCCGTTGGGGTATTCGGGCGAATAGAAACTGTATGGGCGTGAGTATCCGTCGACGGTCGTTATCCTCTTGTCTATGTTGAACAGGTCTTCCCGTTTGCTCAGTTCATGCTCTTCCTTGACCTGAATGTCAATCAGGACCAGACGGCGATACAGATCCTCTCCAAAGATATTCTGGACTCTTTTGTTAAGATAATCCTGATAAAGAGGACATTGTGTAAGTATGTTCATCAGGAACATGGGGCGGTCAAATATTATGATGCTTCGAATGTCCTTGGTATCAATGGAGCCCGGACTCCCAAAAATACCATTGTCCAGGAATTTCTTGTTGTCATGCACATAGAAGAACGGTTCCCATCCGTTGATTGACTCAATGCCGCCACTGTCATCAGGTACGACTACGTAGCCTTTGTCCAGGAGATAACCCGTCAGGTCAGTCGAGTAATCACCCTTGTCCAATTCCAGTTCAACGTCCTTTACTACATCGTATGCCTTAAACGTAAAGTAATCTATGTACATTCTCTCCTCATCGATGTCCACGTCGGGCAGAAGGAAACCGGTCTCAACGTTTATGACAGTAGGGAGACCTTCATCCTGTTCTGTGACAGGTGTACCTTTTTTCCTGTTCTTGTTCTGTATGCCGGTAAACACAAGTTCTCCCGGAGTATATGCACGGACAGACGGTATGGTGGGACGGTCAATCTGTATCCTGGCGTTGGGGCCTATGAGATGATCCCGGCTGGTGTGCGCGTTGATGGTAAACTTGGCTTTGTCATAGAATTCGGCTCCTATGTCAAAACCAAAATAACCCAGTGTATCGGTAGTGTATGAATATATCTCTGTAAGGGTTTTGTCCTGAGGAACCAGTGACGCTGTCACTTCAACGTTCTCCATAGTTTTCTTTCCGGAAGGATTGAGTATCCATCCGTTAAGAGTCAGACTCCGTTCCATCCTGTGTCTCTCTGAAAAAGCCTTCTGGCCGGTCATGATCTCCCAGTCATATCTTTCCCATCCCTGAATCAGACAGAGCAGGTCAAGGGCATGGTCACATTCAGGGTCATCCGAATCAAAATACCAGGAGGGGTTCTCTATGAAACCCTTAAGGTCTGATGACAGGAGCATCGATGTGCGCAGGTCATCGGCAAATGCGTTGCTCTGGTTACGTGAGTCACGTACGGAGAGACAGAAACGGTCGCGGAACGGATCTCCCTTGCTGTCGGTAAGACTGAAATCCAGGACAATCTTCTCAAACGGATTGTAGTTCTGCTTATCTGATTTGACTTTCAGGACAGGTGCCTTGACAATTTGGCTGCGGTGATAAAGTGTACGGCAGGCATACTTTATGCCGTTGCGGTCAAAAAGGTAGACCTGGCATACTCCGTCGGGAATGCCGCGCATGGAGATGGTTTTCTCAATGATGCCGGAACCTGTTTCGATGGTGCCGAAATCCATCAGCTCGCCACGGCAGGTCAGGCTTAGTCCCAAAGTTGTGGGTGTAAAGCCGGATGCGTCAATGAGGATACGTATGCTGTCGGTGCCAAAGGGTTCAACATGCATGGAATAACCGGATGGCTCCGCTTGGGGAAGCGGAAAACTGCGGGTTGAGTTGCCTACAGTTATTACAGCCGAATTGCGGCGCTCCTGGGGAGTAAACGTGAATTCTCCCATTCCGTCATGTATGGTGCTGAAGGCTATGTCTTTACCCTCCAGCTTTCCGGTTGCATCAACTCCGAATCCGGAATCATCAGTGACCTTGAAAGCCACCCGGCACGGTTTGCCTATTATGAGGTGACCGCCCTCGGGGTAGAAAGATGCGTTTATGTCGCGTAGTTTTTCTGTCTTGGGACGGAATTCGGAAGTCTCCGACCTTTTAAGGGTGATGACAGGACTGGATTCATAGTAGTTTCCCTCTTCCTTGGGCGGGTCATACACTGCGATGACTCTGGAGAACAGGATCTCATTGTCAAAATTGAGCATATAACTGGTGTATGCGCGTATCTCATAGAAACCACTTGGGTATGTCACCACGCCACGCTTTTCACGTGCCTGTGCAGTCGATCCGTCCAGAAGCGGGAATGAACCGTCCGCCTGTCCTGCAACAATCTTGAGTTTCTCCTGCTTGAGCAGGACTCCGGTCGGTGAAAGCAGATCAACATACAACACCTTGCTCTCTGCACGTCCCAATGTGGAGGCGTTTGTAACGAAAGCCTTGAACCAGATTGTCTCACCGGTGTAGTAGGATGTGTTGTCAAATTGAATGAATACCTTCTCCTGGGGAAAGAGTGTATTGAACTGGTGTATGTTACCTGCAAACTTCATCAGCGAATCAATGGTAGCCGACTGCCCCATACATGGGGTTACGGCAATTATTGCCGTGAAGAACAATAAGACTAATCTGGTAAGCATATGTTGTACTATTTGTTTTCCGCAAAAATAGTAAAAATGTGGGATTTTGATTATTTTTGTGACCCGTTATGATATACGGATTTGACAACGAGAAGTATCTTAGGATACAGTCCGAACACATCAAGGAGCGCATTGCCCAGTTCGGAGACAAACTTTATCTGGAGTTCGGCGGCAAACTGTTTGACGACCATCATGCCAGCCGCGTTCTACCCGGTTTTCAGCCTGACAGTAAGCTGCGTATGCTCAAGCAGTTGAGTGATTACGCCGAGATAGTCATTGTAATCAGCGCTTTGGATATTGAAAAGAACAAGGTGCGCAGTGACCTGGGAATCACCTACGATATGGACGTGTTGCGCCTTCGTGAGGAGTTCCAGAGCCGTGGCCTGCTGGTGGGTTCGGTAGTCATAACTCATTATAACGGCCAGTCCAGCGCCGATGCTTTCCGCGAGCGTCTCAAACGCCTGGGAATAGTCACATATGTTCATTATATCATTGAAGGATACCCCAACAATGTGGCACTTATCGATTCTGATGAAGGATTCGGCCGCAATGACTATGTGGTTACAACCAGACCTTTGGTGGTGGTTACCGCACCAGGTCCCGGAAGCGGCAAGATGGCTGTCTGCCTGAGCCAGCTCTATCAGGAGCAGAAACACGGAGTCAAGGCAGGTTATGCAAAGTTTGAGACATTCCCCATCTGGAATCTTCCGCTAAATCACCCGGTCAACATAGCATACGAGGCCGCCACCGCCGATCTTGACGACGTGAACATGCTTGATCCGTTCCATCTGGAGGCTTACGGAAAAACCGCCGTCAATTACAATCGTGATATAGAGATATTCCCCGTACTCGATGCCCTTTTCAAAGGTATTTACGGGGAGAATCCTTACAAGTCACCTACCGACATGGGCGTAAATATGGCCGGATTCTGCATCAGCGATGATGAGGTCTGCTGCCGATGCGCCAAGGATGAGGTGATCAGGCGCTATTACACTGCTTTGGGCGATATGGCCAGCGGCAAGACCAACGAGGTGGAGGTGAACCGTATAGCCCTGCTCATGAACAAGGCCGGTATCACTACAGCCACCCGCCGTACTACAATTGCCGCCAAAGAGCGTCAGGATCAGACCGGAGTTCCGGCAGCGGCTATGGAAATGTCGGACGGTACCATTATAACCTCCAAGACCACAGCTTTGCTGGGCCCAAGTGCTGCTCTTATACTGAACGCTACCAAATTCCTGGCAGGCATTGACCACGATGTCAAACTCATACCTCAGAATATGATTGAGCCCATCCAGAAGACCAAGGTGGATTATCTGCACGGCAATAACCCTCGCCTTCATACCGATGAGGTCCTGGTGGCCCTATCAATACTCAGCCAGCAGGATGACAACTGCCGCCGGGCATTGGAGATGTTGCCAGAACTGCGTGGATGTCAGGTTCACTGTACGGTACTGCTGAGTGAGGTGGACCGCAAGATTTTCCGTAAACTCGGGGTGGGGCTGACATGTGATCCCGTCAAGAAGAAATACTTTCCGAACGGAAAATAGACTGTATTGATGGACAACGGAAAGGACTATACTCTCGCGGATGTAATGCAGGTGGCTACCGATGCGGGGCATATAATGCTTGAGAACGGTGCTGAAATTTTCCGTGTAGAGGAGACAATGGAGCGTATCACCCGTCATTACGGGGTTGACACAGGTCATTTCTTTGTCCTCAGCAACGGCATAATCACATCGGGAGGTACATCATACTCCAATGTGGAGTTCATCCCGTTCAAAGGCGCACAACTGGAGAAAGTGGTAGAGGTCAACCGCCTTTCACGTGAGATAGAATCAGGAAAATGTACGTTGGATGATGCCCGTTCCAGACTGGCTGTCATCAGGTCCATGAAACCTAAACCTTTTATGGAACAGATTCTGGCATCTGCAGTAGGCAGCGGTTCATTCTGTGCAATCTTCGGTGGCAGCCTGATGGATTGCGCCGCTTCGTTCCTGGTGGGGCTTCTGCTATATGCGTTTGTGCTTTCCGTGTTCAGGTTCGGATGGTCCAAGATAGTAACAAATATCTTGGGAAGCACACTCGCCACCGCTCTTTGCATCGTGTTCTATCGCATGGGGTTCGGCGAGAATCCTGGAAACATGATCATAGGCGCGATAATCCCGCTTATACCGGGAGTCCCTTTCACCAATGGTATCAGAGATCTTGCCAACGAGGATTACATTGCCGGATCGACTCGTCTGATAGATGCCCTCACGGTGTTCTTCTGCATCGCAGCCGGAGTGGCGCTTACGTTCCTTGTCGAGGGCAGGATTGAAAACGGAATCATAGTGCTGGAAGGGATGAAAACCGATGCCCTGACAGCCGTATGGCCCATACAGCTGGTGGCTGCATTCCTGGGTACAGCAGGTTTTGCGGTCCTGTTCGGAGTCCCACGTGACCAGTATCTTCCGGTGGGAATCTGCGGCCTGGCCGGCTGGACGGTGTATCTGCTGATGATGCGCACTGCCAACGCATCTGTTGTGGAGTCCACCTTTGTGGCAACCCTTGCAGTTGTGCTGGTATCCAGATTTATGGCTGTACGTCGCCGCTGTCCGGTAATTGTCTTCCAGATTTGTGGAGTGTTTCCGCTGATACCCGGTGCCGGTATATTCTGGACCGCATACTATGTGGTGACCAAGGAACTGGGCGTGGCTGTGACCACTGGCTTTACAGCGTTGGGCGTGGCTGTGGCCATTGTCCTGGGCATAATATTCGTGACAAGCCTTCCCGGCCGGCTGTTCAAGATAGTGGTACGCAAATCATGATCCGTGTCAGTCTGTTTGATGATATGAGCCTCTGTACGGATGCGGAGGTGGAGCGTATGCTCTCTTCGGTTCCTGAACCCAGACGCAGTCAGGCTCTCGGATTCAAACATACTTTCGGACGGTTTACTACACTCAAATCATATCTCATGCTTGCGGACCTGCTCAACTCCGAATTCCATCTTAAAGAGTTCCGGATTGAAACGGGAAGTCATGGCAAGCCTTTCCTGCAGGATTATCCCGATATCCATTTCAATATCAGTCACTGCCGGAATGCAATAGCGGTTGCCGTGGGTGACGAGCCTGTCGGGATTGACGTGGAGTCATTCCGTAAATTCAGTACCGGATTGCTGGATAAAAGTATGAATCCGGCCGAAAAAGCGGAGATACTGGGCTCTCAGGATCCGGAGGAATCTTTTGCATCGTTCTGGACCCGGAAGGAGGCCGTATTCAAGCTTAAGGGTACCGGTATAACCGACAACCTGCATGGAATACTGACTGCCGATACCAGGACCGAAACGACAGTAAACCGTTCAAAGGGTTACGCCTTATCCGTTGCCGTATTCAACAACTGATATCCGTTCAGAATGCGGACTCCAGTATGTATGGAACACCCGATGAGGTGATTCCTGCAGCAGAGACATTGAAATGTCTGGTTATGGAACTGTTGTAGAATTCCACTTGGGCCTTACCTTCCTCGTCGGTTATGACATTGGGGTTCCAGTAGAGCGTGCGACGGTAATCCACATCACCCTGTATGGGGCCGCTTGGATATTCGGGAGAATAGAAGCTGTATGGTCGGGAGTAACCGTCAACGGTAGTTACACGGCGGTCCAACCTGAATCTGTCTGATTTGCTGCTCATCTCTCTCTTCTCCTTTAACTGAATATCGACCAATATCTTGCGGCGTTCAAGCTTTCTTGGGTCAATGTGGGGGTTGTTAGCCAGATATTCAGGAAACAGATCTGTAAGGGCGAAATCGTCAGGCATGTCATCCAGAAACATGCTTGCATACTCGCTGGCGTTTCCAAGACCTTTCTGTACCCCTTTGTTCATGAAATCATTGAACAGCGGACACACCTGTATTATTTCAAACATGGTCATCGGTTTCTCATAAACTATGATGCTCCTTATATCCATGGCATCAATTGAGAACGGATAGTCCGATATCCCCTTGTCATAATAATGCTTGCTGTCATGAATATAGAAGAAAGCCTTGAAACCGTTTATTTCGACCGAATCCGCACGGAAATCACCTTGACAGGTGTCTGAAATATCGTATCCTTTTTCAATGAGATAACCGTACAGGTCAGTGGAGTAGTCTCCCTTGTCCAGTTCGGCTTCAGTATCCTTTATGACATCGTATGACTTGAATGTGAAATAATCCACATACATGCGGTCCTCGTTGATGTCAACCTCCGGAAGCAGCAATCCCTTTTCGACGCTTATTATAGCCGACAATCCGTCTTCATCCTGAACTGCCTGACTGTTGCCTGCCTTTTTCCTTGTGGCCTGGTTGCTGGTTATGACAAGTTCTTCAGGCTGATATGGGCGTATGGCGGGTTTCAGGGAACGCTCCAACACTATCCTGGCGTCGGGTCCGACAAGGCGTTTCCTCTTGCCGGTGAATGCGCTGATGCTCAATTTGGCATAGTCGTAGAAGGCGGGTCCCAGATCAAACCCGAAATATCCGGTTGAATCAGTAATGTAAGAGTATGTCTCAGTCAGTTTCTTGTCCTGCGGCACCAGGGCGGCTTTGACCTCAACTCCGTTCATGGGTCTTCTGCCCGATGAATTCAGGATCCATCCGTTAACCGTGAGGCTCTCTTCCCTGCGGTGCCTTTCAGTGAACTCTGACTGGCCGGTCATTATGTTCCAGTCATAACGCTCCCAGCCCTGGATCATGCAGAGCAGGTCAAGGGAATGGTCACACTCCGGACTGTCGGATTCAAAATACCATGAGGGAGTCTCAATCAGTCCTCTCAAGTCTGATGAAAGAAGCATGAATGTCCTGAGGTCATCAGCCATCGGACTGCCCTGACTACGGATATCGCGAACCGACAGGCAGAAACGGTCGTGGAACGGATTGCCGTTACCGTCGTCCAGGCTGAAATTGAGTTGTATCCTGTCAAAAGGTCCGTAACTGTCCTTGTCGGCCTTAACTTCTATTAACGGAACTTTTGTCTGCTTGCTGCGATGGTATAAGGAACGGCTTGAGTAGAGTGTGCCATGACTGTCAAATAGATGAATCCGGCAGACTCCTTCAGGTACTCCGTGTAGTGAAATCTTTTTCCGTGCGGGAGCCGGACCGGCATCTATGGTAAAGAAATCCATAAGCTCGCCCCTGCATGTGAGTGTGACGCCAAGCGTAGTGCCGTAAAAACCGCCGGTGGCATCAACCGCTACCTCCAGACTGTCTTTGCCGTCCTGCACGACCGACAGGGCGATGCCGGAATTTTCGGCTTGCGGGAGATTGAAAGTCTGGGTTTTGCCGCCCGCGGTTATCTTAACCTGATTACGCCTCTGCAGGGGAGTGAAGAGGAATTCACCCATTCCGTTGTGAATAGTTGAGAATGAAACCGTCCCGTCTTCCGTAACGCCTTGGGCATCGGTTCCGAATCCTGTCTCATCTGTTACCTTGAATGCCACGCGACACGGTTTCCCGATAATAAGTTGCCCGCCTTCGGGATAGAAAGAGGCGTTTATGTCGTGGATATTCTCTGTCTTGGGACGGGGATTGAAAGACTCGGCCTTGCGGATCTTTACCACCGGACTGGACTGATAGAAACTGCCTTCTTCCTTGGGCTTCTCAAATACGGCAAAAACCCTGCTGAAGATTGATTTTTCATCAAAGTTGAGCATATAGTTGGTGTATGCACGAACTTCATAGAATCCGCTGGGATACTCCACGACGCCGCGTTTTTCGCGAGCCTGTGATGTGGCGCCGTCAAGCAGGACAAGAGATCCGTCTGCCTGACCTGCCACAATCATCAGTTTCTGTTGCTTGAGGACCTCGCCTGTAGGCGAAATAAGGTCTACATAAAGCACTTTGCTCTCCGTGCGGGAAAGGCCGGAGGCGTTTGTGACGAATGCCTTGAACCAGATGGTCTCACCTGTGTAATATGAGGTGTTGTCAAACTGAAGATACACTTTTTCCTGTGGAAAGATACTGTTGAACTGGTGTATGTTTCCGGCAAATCTTTGCAAAGAGTCAATTCCTACAGGCTTAGCATGACTGCTTATGCCAGATGCCGCAAGGCACAGCAACATTAAAGTCTTAACCAGATAATAATTCTTTGTCATATATGATTGTTATTGGATGTGATACTCTATAAGACCGCTCATCGGACTGGTCATAATCTTTCCGATAGTCATGCCCAGGGAATCGGCGGTTTCTTTCAGTTCGTCAGCAAAACTGTTGGCCAGTGATCCTACGAAATGTACCGGGAGCCAGGGCTTGTGATAGTTTATCACATTACGTGTAAAGAACTCAGAGAAACACTGGATGAGCATCTTATGTACTTCGGGTATACTCCTTTTCTCATACACGAACGGCGCAAATCCGGCAATGTATCTGTTGGGCAGGGACTTACGGTAAACGTTTTCTATGATTATCTCCTTTGTGAGCGAGTAGCGTTCCATGAATTCCCTGCTTACCGTTTCGGGCAGTTGGCGTTTCAGACAGTCACTGATGAGACGGCGTCCTATAGCAGCGCTGCTTCCTTCATCGCCCAGAATGTAACCCAGCGACGGAACCTGGTCAACTATCTCCTTACCGTTGTAAAGACATGAATTGGAGCCTGTACCCAGTACACAGGCTATACCTTCGGAGTGGCCGCACAAAGCGCGTGCGGCTCCAAGCATGTCACTGTCAACGTTTATTGAGGCTTGGGTAAAGAACTCCTTAAGTATGCCTGCCATCTGTGCGCAGATGGATTCTGTGGCACATCCGGCACCGTAATAGAAAACCTCCGTAATATCCTGCAATACAATGCCTTCTGTATATGGCAGAAGTTCAACTCTAATGATGTTGTCTATCTCCGCAGAACTCTGGTGGCAGGGATTGATACCCTGCGTTTTGACGGTTTTCAGGTCTGATGCGTTACTGCAAAAACCCCAATCGGTCTTGGTCGATCCACTGTCAACAATAAGTATCATTGTTTCTTTCCGAAATCAGGTTCATATTTAATCAATGCCGATACAATACAGGTTACAGCGCAGCAGGCTATTACCCATATGAAGAACGTACGGTACCCCATATGTTCCTGCAGTATTCCGGAAATCATGCCCGGAAGCATCATTCCAAGCGCCATGATGCCGGTACTTATCGCATAGTGTGAGGTCTGGTGCTCTCCGCGTGCAAAATACATAAGGAACAGCGTATAGGCAGTGAATCCGAATCCATAGCCCATCTGCTCAATGAATATGCAGCTGCTCACCAGAGCCATATTCTGTGTAGGCATCCAACTCAGATATACGTAAACCAGGTCAGGGACCGAAATGGCAGCTACCATATACCAGATACATTTCCTGAGTCCGAATCGGGAGAGTGTGATGCCTCCCAGGATACCTCCCAGCAACAGACCGATGACTCCCAGCGTACCTTGGGCAAAACCCACCTGGCTTGTAGTAAGAGCCAGACCGCCTGCATCAAGTGTGTCAACCAGGAACAGCGGAGCTATCTTGCCCAACTGTGCCTCTGGGAACCTGAACAGCAGGATAAAGAGCAGAGCAGGGAGAATATCAGGTTTCTTGAAATAACTCACAAAGGTCATTCCGAATTCCTTGAGTATGTTGCTGCCGGAAATACCGGTAGTGCAGTCCGCAACGGGATGAGGCAGGATATAGGAGTGGTAAAGCCACAACAGGATCATCAGTCCTCCTGCAACCAGGAATCCAAGGCTCCAGGCACGGACAGTCGATCCGAATATGTTTTCAAACATACCTACCAGGATAAGGAGTCCGCCCTGTCCGGCAATCATGGCAATACGATATGCTGTGTTTCTGATGCCTACAAACATGGACTGCTCGCCCTCATCCAGGCCAAGCATGTAGAAACCGTCAATTGATATGTCATGTGTGGCCGAACTGAATGCAAGCAACCACATGATGGCAAGCGACCAACGGAAAAAGTTGGCGGTGTTGAGAGTAAGAGCTATGCCGGCCAGTCCTGCTCCCAGAATGATCTGGGTAAGTAACAGCCACCAGCGTTTGGTCTTGACCAAGTCCACAAACGGGCTCCAGAATGGTTTAATGACCCATGGCAGGTAAAGCCAACTGGTATAGAGGGCCACATCGGCATTGCTGATGCCCAATTGCTTGAACATTATGGCCGATACTGTTACCACTAGAACATAGGGCAGACCTTCGGCAAAATATAACGTGGGAACCCATGCCCACGATGTCCTTGCTTTAGCCATTATTTTGCGGGAATAGCCTCTTTAAGTTTATTAATTACAGCCTGGCGGGCCTCGGGGGTGGGGTTGCGCTTAAGGGTGGTGCCCTCTACCAGTGTCAGGTCAGGATACTGCTCCTTGAGCAGACGGAATGAGTTGCCCAGGTCACTGCTTCCTGATGTTGAGAAAATGATCACTGTCTTGCCCTTCAGGTCATTCTTCTCTATGAAAGTGTAGATGATGTTTGGTGCGGCATTGCCCCAGATGGGGAATCCGATATAAACCACATCATAACTCTTGAGGTTCTTGGGACTCTCCTTGAGTTCGGGACGGAATGACTTGTCGGCCATCTCCTTGAATGCACGTGCCTCACGGTTGCCCAGATTGACGTCCTCGGCAGTGTAGGGCTGTGCACCTTCTATCTCAAACAGGTCTGCACCGGTAGCCTTGGCCAGGTCCTGTGAAAGGGATTTTGTCGTACCTGAAGCTGAGAAATAGGTTACCAGCACCTTGGGATCCTTTGCTGAGCATGAGATCATGAACATGACTGCCAGCATCATTGAAAGAGTTTTTTTCATAACTGTATATCTTTTTGTGTTTGTATTCCAAACTGCGAATATATAAAAAAACAATACTATAAACAACGCCCCCGCCGGAAAGCTTCCGGACGGGGGCGTTGGGGCTACTATAGTATGGATCAGATTATTTGATGATCTTTCCGTTGAATGAGGTCGGCGTTGATCCGAAACTGAGTGAGAAATTGAGAGAGTCACCTTTGATCCGGCCGTTAAAACCGGTCACGGTGTAAGCCGGGAACTCATTGCCCATGGCAAGCGGAACGGCTCGGACGGATGTCAGGAGTGTTACATCTGCCTCCTTCTTCATGGTGATATTCGGAATTACGATATCCATGGCAGGCATTCTTTGAGCCAGTTTGGCCTTGAACAATGATATGGATACTGAATCTGATTTGAAGGTCAGGTTTATGGAGACCTTCATGTCCGGGGTCGTGCAGTCTCCGCTGGATGCGTTTGCCAAAAGGGTTCCGGAATAGAAAAGGCTGTCGCTCCTGACTGCGGATTCCTCCAGGGGCTTATCGGACTCGATTTTGTCGCAGCTGACCAATGCCGCTGCAATTGCAACAAGAATAAATACTGTTCTTTTCATATTGTTAGAGTTTAACGGTTATACCTGTCATTAGTGTCCTGGGCTTGACCGATGCAAAGAACTCGTTGCCCATGGATTTGAAATAGAAACTGTTGCCGGGCTCATCGGTCAGGTTATCGGCACTTACATAAAACTCACAGTCATTGAATACCAGAGCTATGCGTGCACCGGCCCTGAGGCGGAACGGCTCCTTTTGTGTCGCGGATTCATTCCAGCAGAACGGACCCTCGCCGCGAAGTGACGCGTCGATATCAAGAGTCTTGCTCCCAATATTGAAACCGTATCCTGCGGTCAGGTAGAGCGTGTGCCCGGGTACGTATGGAAGGCGGTTGCCGGAGTAGTCATTGTTGCCGTCATTGAAACTTACAAACCGGGCGTCACACCATGAGTAGGAGAGATGTGAGCGGAACTGTCCCGGAGCCCATCCCAGTTCAGTCTCTACGCCCATGCTGCGGCTGCGTCCCGCATTGGTCATCATACGTCCGGTGGACATTCCGGGCGGGAATACGGTAAGCTGCTGGTTTCTTACGTCCATATAATAGGCCGATACAGCGGCGCTGAAACTGCCGTGATGTATGCGGGTGCCCAACTCCAGGTTCCATGCCGTCTCAGGGTCATACTCAGTGTCGCTCGCGGTTACCGATACGAACGGCCTGTCCGGATATACGCCCATATCGGTCATGGTGGCTGTCATGGTCTTGTTCTGTAGTATGTCCGAGAATATCTGGGTGTTGAATCCGCCAGCCCTGTAACCCTTTGATGCTGTTCCGAACAGCGTAATCTCACTTGATGCCCTGAACAGTACCGACAACTTGGGCAGTACCTCAAAATGGCTGTGGCTTACATTACCCTTATAGGGGACCGACAGCTCCCTGTCTGCCTTCATTACGGGCTCAAAACGGTAGTGAAGCCTGGCCATGCAGTCATAGTCCATCGTTCCGCCTTCATAGTCAAGTCTTACTCCCGCGGTAATGAGCCATCGGTCCAGTTCAAATACCGACTCGTGGAACAGGGCGGCATTCCAGCTGTCAATCATAAAGTCCGAATTTACAGGCATCTCTGTATCAGATATGGCCAGACGCCCGATATCGGTTGGTATATGACTGTTGGCATTGTTCAGGATAAGGGTCTCTATGCCGTCCCGCATGAAAGTTACCGGTGCAGAGAGACTGTTGCGGCGGTAGAATGAGAACAGACCTGTCTGGGGCTGCCAGACCGATCCGGTTTCTGCACGGCGGATACTTATCTCCATGGTGCCGGCACCGCTCATCTGCTTTTGCTGCAGGGTGAATATGGACTTGGGCGTATAATCCTGGTCCATGTGCATGTCATCGGCCAGGACCTGGAGTGATGCTGTCGCGTCGGTAATTATCCTGTCGCCGTTATGGTGAAGACTGACTCCGTCTATTACCGAAAGCCTTTTGTAGCCGGATTCATCATTGAATGATACCGGATTCCGAACTCCGTCCTGCCACATACCGTATGCAAAACCGCCCTCACTGGATATGTTGGCCGACAGACTGTTGGTAAGACGCAGGCGGTCATTGTAGTTGTTTACCCATTTCCAGCGCAGTGCCAACCCGTTGTAGGGATCACACATCTCATTCTTCCAGGAGTTGTGGAAATAACCGTCGGTATGCCTGAATGTGGCAGACAGAGCATTCCTGCCAGCAGTAAATGATATGCCGGCCCTGACTGTGTTGGCGGTTCCGTACTCCATACGGATGGTGGGGCGGTAGTCATCACTCGGAGAGAAAGTACTGAGAGACAGAACTCCGCTCATGGCGTTGCGTCCGTATAGCGTGCCTTGCGGACCGCGAAGCACGGTGGCACGGCTTACACCCTCCCAGTCAAAATCATAGGCGTTCTTGTCTATAACAGGAATACCGTCTATATAAAGCCCCATAACCGGGTTCTCCATCCTGGACCCCAATCCGCGCATGTAAATGGTGGATGTCAGTGAGGCTCCGTAATCGGGAATGTGCAGTCCGGGTATGACCGATGATAATGCGTTAGGACGGAATGTGCTGTTCTTATGGAGCATAGAGTATGGAATGGCCGATATTGCCGACGCCATCCTTTCAGCTTGGATGCACTCTTTGGGCGCAGCCACCGTGATGGGTGGCAATTGTTGCACCAGAGTATCTTCCAGAGGTGATACTATTGCAAAAAGGGATATCAGAAAAGCTGTTGTCATTGCGGTTGCAAAGGTCCGCAAAAACAACCGTCCTATTTAGAACGCTGAGTACTGAATTTAGGATTATCCTTGCATGACTTTCCGGTACTCGCTGGGAGTCTGACCGGTCTCGCGCTTAAAGAAACGGGCAAAATAGGACTGGTCTGCCAGGCCTACTGCCGTTGCAACATCAATGACGGGGAGTGAAGTGTCGGCCAAAAGTTTCTTGGCCCTTACGATGCGTACTGCATCAATCCAGTCTCCCACGCTGCGTCCTGTGCCCTGCTTTACCTTTCGGCTCAGATAGTTATCACTTATACCGGCCTGGGCGGCATATGATGATATGGTACCAATGCTTCTGTCGGGGTTGAATATTGATTCCAGAAAACGGTTTACTATATCGGATACTGCTACCGGCTTGCCCGACCTTAAACGTGAAAGGAACAGGTCAAGGGCTTTCTCAATGAAAAGGTTGTCACCTTTTTCAAATGAGAGTTGTATCATATTGAACAGTTCTCCCATAAACACGCCCTCGTCAAACCAGAATGCCTGGTGAATGGGTTCAGTGAGAAAACGTAACGGTCTGGTATCGGACAGAAGTGAAGTTGAGAACGCTCCGGAGTAACCTGCGGCATCATTATAATATCGGATGGAGAAAGGGTGCTTGGCCGGTATTATCAGCGCATGCCCGGTCTGGCATAGATACGGGGTTCCGCCAATCTCCACCAGTACTTCGCCCGATGTCACATAGAGGAATCCCACAAGGGGCAATGTGGCCTGCGGCATTTGGACCGGTTTGTTACGGTCATAAGTATTCAGCCTGCGGATAAAGAACCTGCAGGCTGAATAATCCATTTCGGGAATTGAGTGTGGACCGGCTTCCATTATTTCAGTGCCTGTTCCACTGCCGCCTCTACATCGGTCATCTTGTCACCGGGTTCAAAGCGTTTAAGGACCTTGCCGTCGGGTGAAACCAGGAACTTGGTGAAGTTCCAGCGAATGTTGTTCTTGTTCTCGGCATTGGCCTTGAGCCAGGTGTAAAGAGGAATCTCATTGTCTCCGTTTACCTCAATCTTGTCAAACTGGGCAAACTTGACGTGATAATTGGCCGAGCAGAATTCCTTTATCTCGGCAATTGTACCCGGAGCCTGCTGACCGAACTGGTTGCAGGGGAAATCCAGTATCTCGAATCCCTTCTCATTGAATTTCTCATAGATGGCCTCCAAGTCCTTGTACTGCGGGGTGAATCCGCAGCGTGTGGCGGTGTTGACTATAAGCAGAAGTTTGCCCTTGTATTGCTCAAGGCTTACTTCCTTACCCTGATCGTTCTTTACCTTGAAAGAATAGATGTTCTCCTGGGCTGAAACAGCCGTTACGGCCATAAACAGCATGATTGTAGTGATTAACTTTCTCATAATAAGGTTTGTCGTTTGGCGCGAAGATAATGAAAAACTAACAATGACGATAACCTTCCTGATCATATACCTATTATTTGTGATATGTCAGATCGTTATCATCGGTCATATTTCTGTCCGCATATTTTGATGTGTGTGTTTTTTCCGGTAGCATGGTAAAGAGAAAGGAAAAAAAAGTACCTTTGGTCTCATTATGAATGAGAGACTTAAAGAGTTGCTTTTAAAATATTCCGGTTGTGAGCCTGAGGCGGTCACAAGACTGACTGCTTCAGGTTCCAATCGTGTTTATTACAGATTTGCTCTTACCGGTGGTGGTACAGTTGTTGGAGTAGAGGGTACCAATCCCGATGAGAACCGTGCGTTCCTGACTATCGGACGCCATCTGCGTAAGGCAGGATTGCCTGTCCCACAGATTCTGGCGGTATCTGACTGCGGTATGTACTACCTTCTTGAGGACCTTGGCGATGAGTCCCTTTTCGGTCTCATGGAGAGCGCCCGTGAGAGCGGTAAATACACTGCCGGACAAGTGGCATTGCTTGAAAAGGTGATTCGTCTTTTGCCCGATATCCAGTTCCGCGGAGGAAAGGGAATGGACTACACCGTCTGCTTCCCGTGCCAGTCGTTTGACCGCCGCAGCATATTCTGGGACCTCAACTACTTTAAGTACTCATTCCTCAAGGCAACCGGACTGGAGTTTCACGAGGCCCGTCTGGAGGATGACTTTGAGCGTCTGGCCTCTGTCCTGCTGTCCGATGCCCCATACGATACGTTCATGTACCGCGATTTCCAGGCACGCAACGTAATGGTCAGGGACGGTGAGCCCTGGTTCATAGATTTTCAGGGCGGACGCCGCGGACCTGTGGAGTATGACGTGGCATCGTTTCTTTGGCAGGCCCGTGCCGCATATCCGGCGGACTTGCGTAATCACCTTATTGATGTATATGTTGAGTCTCTTGGCCGGTACCGCAAGGTAAACGCTGAGGCTTTCGGCCGCAGTCTGATGCATTTTGTGCTGTTCCGCACCCTGCAGGTGCTGGGCGCATACGGATTCCGCGGCTATTTTGAGCGCAAGCAGCACTTTATAGAGAGCATACCCGGGGCCATACGTAATCTCAAGGATCTGCTTGATGACGGTGTGGGCTCTGCGGAGTATCCTTATCTTACAGAGGTGCTGCGCGGGCTTGTGGAACTGCCTCAGTTTGTTCCCGCACAGCCGGCTGACGGCAGACTTACAGTCCGTGTAATGAGTTTCAGTTACCGCAAAGGCGGAATCCCTGAAGACCCGAGCGGCAACGGAGGCGGATTCGTGTTTGACTGCCGCGCCATGCAGAATCCCGGACGCTATGAGCAGTACAAAGGCATAACCGGAGCCGATGCACCGGTAATAGAGTTCCTGGAATCCATGGGTGAGGTGCAGAAATACCTGGAGAATGTGTACGGACTGGTTGACCCGGCAGTCAGCAACTATGTGGAGCGCGGATTCAGCAACCTTATGGTGGCATTCGGCTGCACCGGCGGACAGCACCGCTCTCTCTATTGCGCCAACCATCTGGCCGCACATCTGAAGGATAAGTTCGGTGACAGGATACGTATAGTCCTGGAGCACCGCGAACAGAAAAAACGCACTGAGTTATGAATGCGCTCATACTTGCAGCAGGATTGGGAACCCGATTGGGAGAACTTACATCGGACCGACCCAAGGCACTCGTGGATGTTTGCAGGCATACTATGCTGGAGCACCAGCTGCGGCATCTTTCTGCTGCCGGATTTGATAGATTCGTAATAAACATACACCACTTTGCACCTAAGGTCAAGGCATTCCTTGAGGAGCATCAGAACTTTGGGTTGGATATACGTCTGTCCGATGAGACAGACCTGCTGCTGGATACCGGAGGCGGAATCCGTAAGGCTATGCGCCTGTTTGACGATGAACAGCCTGTGCTGGTGCATAACGTGGACATTTTCTCCAGTGTTGATCTGAAGGCTTTGTACTCAGGTCACATTGAGAGCGGAGCAGACTCTACTCTGCTTGTGGCTCAGCGCAGCACCTCACGTTACCTCTATTTTGATACTTCAGGTATGCTTTGCGGCTGGAGCAATGAGAAGACCGGACAGGTGCGCTCTCCGTATTCCGGATTTGACAAGTCCCGCTTTATACCTTGCGCATTCCAGGGCATTCATGTGTTGTCACAAACGTTGCTGCCTCTGCTGGATGCCATACCGGAGCCAAGGTTCTCTATAACGGATTTCTATGTGGATAATGCGGCACGTCTCAGGTTGAGGTCGGTTCTGTCGGACCCGGGAAATTGGGTTGATGCAGGTAAGCCGGAGACTCTGGAACGTGCTTCACAGATAATCAGGGCATACTATGAATAAGTTGCTTGACAGTATGCTGCAGCATGCGGACCCCACTCAGGTTGAGGGGCTCATGCGGTTCTTCAAGACCGGTCCCGGCCAATACGGCTATGGTGACCTTTTCCTTGGAATCAAGGTTCCGGTTACACGCTCCGTGGTAAAGGAGTGCTGGAAGGATGTGGGCTTTGCCGAACTTGAGGAGTGCGTTACAAGCAAGTATCACGAGGTGCGTCTGGCAGCCCTGCTTGCTCTTGTAGAGATATTCGGCCACAATAAAAAGAGTCCTGCCATGCAGAAACAGTGCGTGGATTTTTACCTGTCACATACCGATTATATCAATAACTGGGACCTTGTGGACCTTTCAAGCTATCCTTTGCTGGGAATCTGGCTGCTTGATAAGGACCGCAGTCTGTTATATGACCTGGCCCGCAGCGGCAAGACCATCTGGGAGCAGCGTATAGGAATGGTAAGCACCATGCAGTTTATCCGTCACGGCCAGACTGCCGATACCTACGCCATTGCCGATATACTGCTGGGGCACAAGCACGACCTGATACAGAAAGCCGTAGGCTGGCTGCTGCGTGAAGCCGGCAAACGCAATCCGGACGAACTGCGTCAGTGGCTCCGTCCCCGCGCCCACACCATGCCCCGCACAATGCTCCGTTATGCTATTGAGAAATTCCCTGAGAGCGAACGCCACGCTTGGCTTGAAAAATGATACAAAAGGGGACTGTCCCCTTTTGTACTATTTTAATAAAAACGGCCCAGGGTGGTGTGAGGGTAGTAGTGCTGCAGGATCTCGCGATAGGTGTAGCCCTTGGCGGCCATTACCGCGGCGCCTATCTGACAGAGACCTACTCCGTGCCCCCAGCCGGCTCCGTGAAGTGTAAAGCCGGTAAAATTGCCCTTTTCATCGGTGTCTTTGGTTACTATGAACGCACTGCTGAACAGGTGCGATTCGGACAGGGTACGACGGATTTCAAGCTCCTTGCCTATTGTTACACTGCTCTTGGTCCCCTCAATCTCCAGCTCATAGATACGGCCCGACGGCCCGCGTTTTATGGGGCGCAAATCAACAATATCACCTATATCCAGGCCTGATTTACGGCGGAATATGTCCGATATCTGAGCGGTAGTGTATTGCACAGTCCAGCGGTAGAAATCCGGGGTCTCCAGGTCGTAGCCGTTGAGTGATTCAGACAAGATATTGCCATCGGCCGAGTTGCAGAACGACTTGGGATCTGAGAGTATCCACTGCCGGGCGTTCTCTTCAATAGTCAGGTCGGGAAGCGCTCCTTCGTTGATGCTGCTGTCACGCAGGGCAACCAGGTAGGGCTTGTGTTCATCCTGCCAGCATGTCTCGAACTGCTCGGTTATGCCACCGCAGCATTTGCTGAACCGTGCATCGCAAAGATGACCTTCACTTACCAGTGTCTGGCCGAACGTATCCTTTACTGCAGCCTGGGCTGCTGCGCTTATTATGCGGGTACGTCCCTGATAGCGCTGGCAGTGGTCATCGGCACAGACATCGAACAGGGTATGCTGGTCATGATCGTACCATTTTATGATACGGTTCAGGATATGGTCATTGGTTATGGGCTTGGCGGCATCGGCCTTATGATAGGGTGAACGTAGTTGTGCCAATACCCAGCTGCGGGATATCACGGCGTGGGCGCGCAGGAACTCGCGGCTGGCGGTGGGTTTCATCTCCGATGATATCACGCTGGTCAGGTAATCCTCCACAGGCAGTATGTTGATGGCCCGCACCAGTCCGTCTTCAACTATGAACTTGAGCTGACCTGAGAATGTCTGCTCCTCACGGCGCTCCCAGTGGAATCCTATACCTATAGTTACGTCATGCAGCGTGAATGTGGATCCGTGTTCGTTTGGCTTAAGCGTAAGGCTGTCTATAAGTACACCGTTCCAGCTGAGCCGTCCCTGTACAGCACTAACGCTCATCTCACCTTCAAAACTGCTGCGGCCGTCAGAGTAGCTGTCATTCAGGCAGAACCGGATCTCTTTTGCGGCCATTATGCCAACTCTGATTTTGGGTTGCTGCGGTGTGACCTGACGGTAGATGTCAAGCACCTGCTTTTCGGTCAGTGATTCAAAGTCTTCCTTGCGCGGAGTGATTACCAGTCCGAACATGTCGACAGCTCCCGGACTTACCATTATTTTGCCCATTTCATCGGCATAATAGCAGTCCGGCCGATGCTTGCTTCGGGGTATGATTGCGGTTATTACCTGACCGTTACGATTGATTGAGAGCACGTTCATTCGTGGTTCTGACTCACCGTCATAGATGGTCATTCCGCTCACGTAGTTCCACAACTTTTCAGGGTCATTACCTTTTATAATTATTACGGGGAATCCGAACGGCTGTATGGTTACAGGCTCATCCGTGACGGGCGGCTCGTTCTCACGCAGTTTGTCCACTAGCGGAATACCTTCGGAACGTCCGATCTGCATATGCAGATGGTCTGGGGCCGATGCTCCGCTGCGAGGCCCGTTGTAGAATATCATGTAACCTGGCTCCAGACGCGATGCAATTGAGAGCATCTCCTCATAGCAGTCCTTGAATGTCTGGGGCCTATGATTGCGACTTACTACGCAAAAGTGTTCCTTTAATATAGGATAGGGGTTTACCAAAAGATAGAACTTATCATCCAACGGAATAGAGCGCTGCTCCTTAGGGCGGCAGTCCTCACACAGGAAACAGGAGCGGCTGGCAATCTCGGCCGGCTTGATCTTGGCGGTAGTGGATATTATCCGGGCGGGATTATGCTGCAGGGCAAGTCCCGATGATGACAATACGCGGGTCTCTACCTTCTCAAGATTATTGAACGCCTCACGGGCGGCGGGCCACTCCTGAAGCTGCTCTTGCAGTATGGTTCCAAGATGCTTGAAAATATCTTCCATTATGGCTCAATCTTACGGTGAATACGGCGATTTAGCTCTTCGGTACGGAGCGAATCCTTATACATATTATTGGCATTTACTTTCTCCGGACTAAGGGCTGCGTCACTGTTGCCTTCCCAACGGCGGCACAAGTAGAGCTCGTCAAATATGCGGCCTATGCGATACTCTCCTGCAATACGGATGGCCACTGCATAATCCTCGCCGTAACTTACATTGGGGAAACCTATCTGTTTTACTATAGGTGTGAAGAATGCACGCGGGGCACCCAAACCGTTTATGCGCAGAGCGTTGTTGGGACCGTTCTCATCGGTCCACTCACGGTGGTCTATTATTCCGGGAGGCAGGGTCTCAAGGTCAAAGTTGCACATGCGGTAACTGCCAATAACCATTGAATATCCGCCCTCACGGAACTTGTCAACTACTTTCTGAAGGGTGTCCGGCCCGCTGTAGAGGTCATCGCTGTCCAGTTGGACTGCAAAACGGCCGCAACGGCTGTCGTTTACCGCCAGGTTCCAGCATCCGCCTATGCCCAGATAGGTGCTCTCAGGTATTATGTGGATTAGGCGTGAATCCTCAATTGCAAGTTTGTCCAGAATCTCTGTTGTACCGTCGGTTGAGTGGTTGTCAACCACAATCACGTTGTACGGACCGTCCAGCTGCTGGCTCAGGGCTGATTTAACAGCATCGGCAATGGTGCGCTCGCGGTTACGTACCGGGATAATGACCGATGCCAGCACGGGAAAACTGCCTTCATCGGTATTTACAGCGGAGCCTGCTCCGGGTTTCAGGTAACCGTCAATGAGTTTGAGGTGCTCGGTGCAGGCGGCCTCCATCTCTATCTGGACATCCCGGTTGCGCGGGTTCACGTAGTCAAACTGTTTCTGGCCCGATGTACGGAAATCAGTCTCGGCTATGGTGTAAAGCGGCTGCGGCACACGTACAATGGGCAGACTGCGCTGTATGGCCAGACGTAACTGGTAGAATCCGGCTGTCTTGAACTCATCTCCTGTAAAAGCCAGATAAGCATCGATACCGGCTGGTGTAAGCAACACCAGCGCACCAAAGTCGAAATCATCCCTAAGACTGCCGCTCTGTATGTCTATGAGCGGGGCGGGAACGGTGGCATCGGCCCCGATTGTCTTGATGTAATCGGAGTAGACCATGCCTGCGCCGTGGGCTTGGGCGCACTCTTTAAGGCGCTCTGCTGCCTCATCGGTTATTGTCACTTCCCTGCCGCTTATGTTGAGCAGGATATACTGGTCACGGCATGCGCTCAGAGTCTCTCTGACAAATTGCGTTGAACTGCCGTACTGTGGTAAATCAATGGTGTGAATCATATCAGCGAAAATAATGAATTATTTTAATACCTTTGTAAACTTTTAAGACGTAATACGGACAACACTACGTTTTTTGGGGTAAAGTAACAGGAAAAATGGCTCTCAGGAATCTGGTTGGAATGACATTGGCACAGCTGCAGCAGGTGGCTGTAGAGAACGGTATGCCCCTGTTCACAGCCAAGCAGATGGCCGATTGGCTCTATGTAAAGCAGGTCCGTTCAATTGACGGAATGACTAACATATCGCTTAAGCACAGGGCCAAGCTGGCGGAGGGCTATGAGGTGGGTCTTGCAGAGCCTTCGCACAAGGCTGCATCGGCCGACGGTACCGTCAAGTATCTGTTCCCCGTGCAGAACGGCCACTATGTGGAGGCTGTCTATATCCCCGATGATGACCGTGCCACGCTGTGCATCTCCAGCCAGGTGGGCTGCAAGATGGGCTGCGTGTTCTGCATGACAGGCCGCCAGCACTATACCGCCAGCCTTACCGCAGGTGAGATACTTAACCAGATACTCTCTCTGCCGGGTAAGGAGAACCTTACCAATGTGGTGTTTATGGGTATGGGTGAGCCTCTGGATAATCTGGAGAACGTACTGGCAGTGCAGGAGATACTCACATCTGCATGGGGATTCGGCTGGAGTCCCAAGCGTATCACCATATCGACCGTTGGTCTGCGCCGTGAACTCAAACAGCTGATTGAGGGCTGTGAGTGTCATATTGCAGTCAGCCTGCATGCTCCCACACCGGAGAAACGCCGTGAACTTATTCCGGCCGAGAAGGCGTTCTCAATGACCGAGATGCTGGAGGTGTTGCGCCGGTATGATTTCAGCCATCAGCGCCGTCTCTCATTTGAGTACACCATGTTTGAAGGTGTGAATGATTCTATGGACGATGCCCGCCAGCTTGTCAAGACGCTCAGCGGACTCAGTTGCCGTGTAAACCTGATCCGTTTCCATGCCATCCCTGACAGCCCGCTGCGTCCTGTATCGGAACAGAAGATGACGGAGTTCCGCGACTGGCTTACCGGCCACGGTGTGTTTGCCACCATCCGTGCATCAAGAGGTGAGGATATCTGGGCCGCCTGCGGCATGTTGAGTACTGCAAAACAAGGTTGAACAATCTTAAACCATATATGTTATGAAACAGTTTTTCTATAAAGTTTGCATGGCGCTGCTGGCGGTTATGATTACCGTATCTTGCGGCAACGGAGCCCGGAAGGGAGAGAAATCCCAGACGGAGGGCGCCCGGACAGAAGCTAACGCTTCATCTGACACAATGAAGGCCAGGAAAGCCAGAAAGAAGAAGAGTAAGGAGATCGATACCCGGAGCAAGAAAAAGTCTGTGCTTACCCCGACATCGGCCGGATCACCCTATGAGATCCTGCTGGTGGCCAATGAGGATGATTTTCATAACGGGGCGGTAGATTCCCTGTATGCTGTCCTTACAGATGATATGGCCGGTGTAGCTCAGTCAGAGCCCTGCTTCAAGGTGTCCAGAATAACCAAGAACAATCTTTCCAAGACTTTGCGCCTGTGTCGTAACATCGTCATCATAAAGATAGACCCTACCATGTATACTACCGCCAAGTTCAAATTTTCAAGGGATGTCTATGCGGCACCGCAGATCGTTATGACAATCCAGGCACCAAATGCTCTCAAGTTCAAGAACTTTGTGACCGAAAATCATGACGTTATCATCGAATTCTTTACCAGGGCAGAACTGAACCGTCAGATAGACCAGCTCAGGGAAGACCACCAGCCACATATCAGTGAGGCTATCAGGAAGACGTTCGGATCCGAAATGTGGGCTCCGACAGAACTTACCAGGATAAAGACCGGCAGGAACTTTGTATGGGCTGCCAGTCAGGACAGGTTCCCCAAAAACGTGGAACAGAATCTGAACATCGTGGTTTATTCTTATCCGTACCGTCATGCCAATACCTTTACAGAAGCATATTTTGTACACAAGAGGGATTCCGTCATGAAAGCCAATGTCCCCGGACCAAAGGAGGGACAGTATATGATGACTGTTAAGGGCTTCAATCTGATATCGGATGAGACGGTTCATGGAAAATACGCGCAGATAGTACGCGGCCTCTGGAATATTAAAGGTTATGATATGGGCGGCCCGTTCGTGTCCGTGTCACGTGTGGACGAGAAATACCAGCGTGTGGTAGTGGCCGAGGCTTTTGTCTATTACCCCAACCAGCCCAAACGTAACATACTTAAGAAACTGGAGGCTGCGCTATATACGTTGCGCCTGCCCGATGAACTGGATCTGGAGAAATTCAATTATAATCTGGACGAAATATTAATAACCCCTGAAGATTAGAAACAAAGATATGAGTGAAAGGATAGTTGTAGGCATCACCCAGGGTGATGTGAACGGCATAGGATACGAGGTGATTCTCAAGACTTTTGAGGATCCCTCCATGTTTGAATTCTGCACCCCGGTAGTGTATGGATCACCTAAGGTTATGACATATCACCGTAAGGCGATAGATTCACCTACCAATTTCAATGTGGTTGACAGTGCCCGTGACGCACAGCCCGACCGGCTTAATGTCGTGAACTGCAACAAGGAGGATGTCAAGGTGGATTTCGGACTCCCTACCGAAGAGAGCGGACAGGCCGCATTCCAGGCTTTGGAACGTGCTGTAAAGGAGTATCGCGAGGGTAAGATAGACGTGCTGGTGACCGCACCGATAAACAAAAAGACCATTCACTCTGACTCATTCAATTTTCCCGGCCACACCGAGTATATCGAGGCTAAGTTGGGAGAAGGCAATAAGGCTCTTATGATACTTATGAACAGTTCCATGAGAGTTGCCCTGGCTACTGTCCATGAGCCGATAGCCAAAGTGTCTTCACTGTTGAGCAAGGACCTTATCAAGGATAAACTCAGAATCCTGAACAAGTCATTAAGACAGGATTTCGGGATTGAGATACCCCGTATTGCGGTGCTTGCACTGAATCCGCATGCCAGTGATGACGGCCTTATCGGAAAGGAGGAGAATGAGATAATCAAGCCTGCCATCGATGAGGCTGTAGCCGACAAGATACAGTGTTTCGGCCCATTCCCGGCCGACGGTTTCTTTGGTAGCGGTGAATACCGTAAGTTCGATGCGGTGCTGGCCATGTATCATGACCAGGGACTCATTCCGCTCAAGGCACTGGATATGGACTGTGGTGTGAATTATACCGCAGGACTGCCTGTGATTCGCACATCGCCCGATCACGGAACAGCATACGATATCGCAGGAAAGGGCGTGGCAAGCGAAGCTTCAATGCGTGAGGCGATATTCGCTGCTATTGACATCTACCGCTCACGTCAGATGGAGAAGGAGATACATGCCAATCCGCTGGGCAAACTCTATTTTGACCGTCGCGATGACAGCGACAAGCTTAAGCATCTCAATCCGGAAAGGGAATAACACAGATTGGGTCAGGAATGCGCTTTGGCATCATATCAGCAGGTGAGGGCAGCCGTCTGGCATCCGAGGGATTCAGTCAGCCCAAACCGTTGGTGCCTGTCTGCGGTACGCCCATGATTGAGCGACTCATACGCATCATGTCTGATTGCGGCGCTGAAAGTGTGGCCGTGATAATTAACGGAGAGAATCCGGAAACCGTGGCCCTGTTGAATAGCCTGGCGCAGGAGATTCCGATAGACCTTGTGGTAAGGAAAACTCCCACACCCATGCACAGTATGATGGAGCTTGCCCCGTATCTGGATGGTGACCGGTTCTGTGTTACAACAGTGGATACCGTTTTCTCCGTCAGCATTTTCCGCTCAATGATGGACGAGTTTGCCCGGACTCCACATGACGGGCTGATGGGTGTGACCCCGCTGATTGATGATGAGAAACCTCTTTATGTGGATGTCGATCAGGATATGATGATAAAGGGCTTCCATGATTCGGAGGATGGCTGCCGGTATGTATCGGCCGGCATATATGCCCTTAAGGCACAAGCGCTTGAAGTCCTGAAAGGATGTGTTGACAGCGGCCATACCCGTATGCGTTATTTCCAGCGCAGGCTTCTTGAGGCCGGTTTCAGGCTCAAGGCGTTCGATATGGGGCAGGTGGTGGATGTGGACCACATAAGTGATGTGGAGAGAGCACAAAAGATTGCGGCCATATGAGATTCCTGGGAGTAAGTCGTGCCGAGAGGTTCTCGCCCAACCGTACCGCGGGCGATGCAGCCGTTTTCCGTGCGGTTGCAGCCTGCCTGGAGCGTCATGGCAATGAGGTTATGTGCGTTGATGAGCAGGATCTTAAATCCGTTCCTGACGGTATAGACGGCGTTTTCCAGATGGCCCGCAGCCGTGAGGCTTTGTCGCTTCTGGATCAGGTATCGGTACCTGTAACAAATACAGTCCAGTCCGTATACAATTGTTTCCGTGCACCGCAAACCGCACTGTTGAACGGTACCGGACTTATTCCCGACAGTATCATATGCAGCACAGATGATATTCCCCAAGGATGGAATAAATACCCTTGTTGGATAAAACGGGCCGACAGCCATGCCATAGACAAGGATGATGTGCAGTATATTCAGGATTCCGATAAGCTGGGTACAGCTATGCGCAGTCTTTCAGAGCGCGGCATCAGTGAATGCGTAATCCAGGCTCACGTCAGAGGTTGGGTAGTAAAGTTCTACGGAGTAAGGGGTTACGGTCTTACTGACTGCTATGCAGCCACGGCACGCGAAGGCAAGTTCGGACTGGAGCGTTTCAATGACCAACCACAGTCCGGCAGCGTTGATATGGATGCACTGACAGAAGTTGCTGAGAGCGCATCGGATATATTGGGTGTAGACGTATATGGCGGCGATGCCGTGGTGGGCCCTGACGGAGATATTACCTTGATAGATTTCAATGACTGGCCAAGCTTCCGTACCTGCACTGTCGGTGCGGCGCAGAAGATTGCCCGGTTGATAATGGATAAGAGATGACAGTAAAGAAACCAAGTGCGGTTGAGTCCACATTCAAGTCAAAGGACACAGAGGAGTGGCTGGACATATGGTTCACACGCCCTATTGGGTATGTTCTGGCCAGGTTCTTTGAAAAGCAGGGCGTGCATCCCAATGTGGTCACGATCATTTCCATATTCCTGGGTGTGTTTGCCGGTTTCTGCTGGTGGCATACCACAATGGATTGGACAATTCTGGGTATTATTATGCTCATGCTGGCCAATTTTCTGGACAGCGCCGACGGTCAGTTGGCCCGCATGACCGGTAAGAAGACTATGTGGGGACGCCTGCTTGACGGTTTTGCCGGTGATCTGTGGTTTATATTCATCTATACGTTCATAGGTCTGAGGCTTACCTATGAGCCAATGCCGTTTGGCGGCGGACGTATATGGGGCGTATGGATATGGATATTGGGGGCTACATCCGGTCTGCTTTTCCATACACGTCAGGCCAGTCTGGCCGATTATTACAGGAACATCTACCTGTTGTTTCACGGTGACAGTTCTGAACTTAATGACAGCCGTGAACTGGCCCGTGAACAGGCAGCCAGCCCGTGGCGTGAACGCTGGTTCTGGAAGATATGGCTATTCTTCTATCAGAACTATACCCGCGGTCAGGAGCGGATGACTCCCTGTTTCCAGAAGTTTCGTGATGCGGTCCGTGGCAAGTATGGCAGTGAGATTCCAACTGAACTTGGTACAGAGTTCTGCCGGCGCACCTATCATCTGCTCAAATGGACCAACATATCAACTTTCAATACCCGGGCCATAACCCTTTACATATCATTGCTTATCGGTCAGCCATGGATATACTTTGTATTTGAGCTGACGGTGATGAACGTGATTTTCTTTGGAATGAGAGCATCACATGAGAGGGTTTGCCGTGAAATGACCGCCAAAATATGAAGAGACACTGGCGTACCATATTCTTCCTGTCCGGACTGGCGGCAGTAGTACTGATGCTGCTCACATTCGATGCAGACCGGACCCGCGTAAAGGAAGTCCTGTCGGAGGCTGGGATATGGTTTCCCGTGATAGTTCTGCTTTGGGGATTAATATACCTGATTAACGCCTGCTCGTTCGGACTCATCATCAATGACGGAACGGGTAGGAGAGTGCCGTTCGGAAAGGTCTTCCAGTTAACTGTTTCAGGTTATGCACTCAATTACGTCACTCCGCTGGGACTTATGGGTGGAGAACCTTACCGCATACTTGAACTGCAGGGATATCTGGGCGGGCGGAAAGCCACATCGGCCGTAATCCTGTACTCCATGATGCATATATGCTCCCATTTCTGCTTCTGGCTGTCGGCGGTGGTGCTTTACGTGGTGCTCCATTTTACGGCCGATGGCTACGGACTTGATGTGTGGATGTGCATCATGCTGAGCGTCATGACCATTGTTTTTGTGGCTGTGCTGTGGTTCTTCTCGCTTGGTTACAGGAAGGGGTTCGTGGTCAAGGTATTCGGACTCCTTAGCCGTATACCGCTGGTTAAGAAGTGGGCAGCAGGTTATCTGGACAAGCATAGGGAAGACCTTGAGGAGGTCGATGCCCAGATTGCGTTCCTGCACACGCAGCGTCGCGCACCGTTCTGGTGGTCACTGCTGCTGGAGTATGCCGCACGTGTGGTTTCATGCCTTGAATACTGGCTCCTGATAGGAATGCTCATGCCTGGATTTACGTTTTGGGACAGCATACTGGTAATGGCGTTCTCATCACTTTTCAGCAACCTGATATTCTTCTCACCCATGCAGATGGGCGGTTTTGAGGGTGGTATGGCACTTGCTGCGGGAGGCGTTCAGGTACCTGGTGCATATGGACTCTACACAGCATTGGTGGCCCGTCTGCGTCAGGTGGTCTGGACTGTGGTAGGTATTTTGATTATGAAAATTGGACACAAGGATGATTAAGGGAATACTCATAGACTTTGGCGGAACCATAGACTCTGACGGCATCCATTGGTTTGATCAATTCCGTGATGCTTATGCCCTTGTGGCCGATGTCCCCGAGCCGCTGTTGTGGGATGCCTACGTCCACACCGAGCGCACCCTGGGCCGCAACCCCATCATCAAACCGACTGATACATTCTGCAAGACACTGCAGACCAAGATTGCCCTGCAGACAGAGTACCTGCATTCCAAGGGTGTAACCATAACCGCTCAAGATACCATCCTTGACACATGCTACAACAAAGTAGTGAGGCACATATCCACAGTCTCCAAGCCAGTTCTGGAAAAGCTACACGCCCAATATCCGATGGTGTTGGTAACCAACTTCTATGGCAACATGCACACCGTATTGAAGGAGTTCAGCCTGGACCACCTGTTCAAAGAGGTAATAGAATCGGCCGTAGTAGGAGTCCGCAAACCAGATCCAGAGATATTCCGCCAGGGGGTAAAGGCCCTCGGATTTGAACCATCAGAAATCCTCATGATAGGTGACAGCCTGGAAAAAGACATCCTTCCCGCCGCCTCCATCGGCTGCCAAACCTTCCAAATTACCCCCTCATCCTCACTGAGTTCTCTCCCCCTCCGACCTTAGGGAACCGTAACGCACGTAGGGCCATTTTTCTCCCTAAGATGAGCCGTAAATACGCCAGTACCTGCGTAGTCCCCTGACCTTAGGGAACTGTAACGCAGGTGGAGCCATTTTCTTCCCTAAGGTGAGCCGTAAATACGCCAGTACCTGCGTTGTCCCCTGACCTTAGGGAACTGTAACGCAGGTGGAGCCATTTTCTTCCCTAAGGTGGGGCTTGCAAAAAAGAGAGGATGACCGGGAAGCCATCCTCTCAATAACTTACTTCTTAAATAGCATCGGAGCAAACTGATGCAGTGAGCGGCGCCAGGTGAGCCACTCGTGGCCGGTGCCCGGTGACTCGTAGTAGATGTGGTTGATGCCCAGGCCTTCAAGCGCTACATGCAGGTCGTGGATGCCCTGGTACATACCGGCGGGCTCATCGGTACCAATACTTATATAGAGCAGGTGATACTGGTCGTTGATGGACTTGGGATACATCTCGGCGTCGCGACGGTCGTTGGGACCGCGGCCCGAACCGCTGAATCCGCCTATCCAACCAAACATCTCCGGATGGTCCAGACCGATGGTATATGACTGGAATCCGCCCAGCGAGAGACCGCAGATGGCGCGGTTGTCACGGTCGGTAAGTGTGCGGTAGTTGGCATCGAAATAGGGTACAATCTCCTCAACCATCACCTTCTCAAAGAATGTAAAGTCAAACATGTTCTGACGGCCTGTGGCATTGGGGTCGGTGGCAACGGCATGCTCCATTACGATGATCATGGGCTCGGCCTCCTTCTTGGCAATCAGGTTGTCCATGATGTTGCCCAGCTTACCCTGGGTGCCCCAGCCGGTCTCATCCTCGCCGGCTCCGTGGAACAGATAAAGCACGGGGAAACGGCGGTTGGGCTCCTTCTTGTACTGCGGCGGCAGATATACCCAGGTGGTACGCTCGGCACCGGTCAACTTGGACTGATATTTTACAATCTGTATCTCGCCGTGCGGAACTTTCTTCTCAAGATAATAGTCCACACCGGCCTCAGGTACGTCAATACCGCTCTGCCAGTAGTTTGATCCGAAGAACTGCTTGCTGTTGGGGTCCGATACGCGCTTGCCGTCCACATTCATGGTGTAGTAGTGGAATCCCACAACCAGCGGATCGGTGGTAACCTCCCACATGCCATCCTCTCCCTTGGTCAGAGGATAGTTCTTGCCACCTACATTAACAGTTACGGTTTTGGCATCGGGAAAATCATTACGGAATGTTGCGCTCAGGTCGGGGTTGATCTTGGGATACTCGTGACCTTCAAGATTGGTTGTGGCGCTTGTGGGCTTGGTTATGACACCCACCTGCTTGCTCTTGCATGAGCCAAGCAAACCGACTGCGATGAGCAGTACTGTAAAATACTTAATTCTCATTTTCTATTTGATTTCGGTAACACAATGGGGACGGTTCCTAACACAGGAGGAACCGTCCCCATTGTGTTAAAGGTTATCATCAAAGTAATCAGTGACTTTCTGCATAAGGTGTATGCGGTCACGACCCAAAACGTTGTGCTCGTGAGTGGGATAGGGGAAATAGTCCAGCTGGACGCCGGCTTTTATGCAGGCTTCAACAAAGCTAAGGCTGTGCTCCCATACCACAGTGTTGTCGATGGCTCCCTGGCATATCAGCAGCTTGCCCTTAAGGTCTTTTGCACGCGGGATAAGGCTGGTCTTCTTGAGTCCGTCGGCGTTGGTCTTGTCGGTCTCCATATAGCGCTCGCCGTACATAACCTCATACCATTTCCAGTCAATGACCGGACCTCCGGCCACACCAACCTTGAATACTTCGGGGTAGTTGACCATAAGCGATATGGTCATGAATCCGCCGTAACTCCAGCCGTGAACGCCTATACGGTCCTTGTCCACCCAATCATGGCTCATAAGCCACTTCATGCCCTCCATCTGGTCGGCCATCTCGGCCTTTCCGCAATACTTGTGGATGGCTTTCTCATAATCGGCTCCGTGGTGCTGGGTGCCGCGGTTGTCCATTACAAACACCACGTATCCGTGCTGGGCCATATACATCTCCCATGTGCGCAGCAGGGCATTGAACGAGTTGGTAACCATCTGCGAGTGCGGGCCGCCGTAAACATAAAGTATTACCGGATATTTCTTGTTTGGGTCAAAGTCGATAGGCTTGATAAGGCGGTAGTGGTTGTCAAACTTGCCGTCGGCGCTCTTGATTGATCCAAGTTCGATGGGGCAGTAGTTGTAGTCCGGTCTGTTGTCCTTGGCACGGAACATCTCGCGCGGCTTCTTGCCGTCGGTCTGTGCTATGCTTATTACCCGCGGAGTGTTGAGCTCGGACCAGGTGTCGATGAAATACTTTCCGTCGGGGCTTATCTGACAGGTGTGCCAGCCCGGTTCATGGGTCAGCTGCTGTGCCTTTCCGGTCTTTATATCAGTGCGGAACAGATGACGGTCCACCGGTGACAGTTCAAACGAGTAGTAATATACGTACTTGCCTTTAACCGTAATAAGCTCCAGGTCAGCATCGGTCCTGACAATGCGCTTGGGTTCACCGCCCTTTACACTACCTAAGTAGAGATTCCAGTAGCCGTCACGCACATTGGTCTGATAGATAAAGTGCTCGGGGTCATCGGGCAGGAATGTCAGGGGATACTGCGGCTCCACGTACCGGTCATCGTGGTCGGTAAACAGAGTGCCCAAACACTTGCCGTTTGTGGCATCGTAAGCGTTCAGATGCATGTTCTTCTGGGCGCGGTCCAGCACCTGGATGTAGATGCGGTCGCTCTCCGGCCCCCATGTGATGTTGGTCAGGTAGCGTTCCTGGTCAAAATCGGTGACGTCCATCCATACGGTTGTGCCCTTGTCAATATCGTAAACTCCCAGGGTGATTATCTCGGATGTCATGCCGTTCATGGGGTAGCGTATCTCCTTGAGCGTGCCTGTGCGGGTGGTTATGTCCAGCAATGGGAACAGCGTAACACGGCTCTCATCCTTCTTGTAGAACGCAATCTTGCGGCGGTCGGGCGATACGAATATACCGCCGTCTATGCCGAACTCGTTACGGCTCACTGTCTCGCCGCATACAATGCCCTTCTGATTAAAGGCTGTAACCTGATGCTCAACGCTGTCACTGTCTAAATACCACACCTCACCGTCACGGCTGAATGCCCTGAAATGGTCCTTCTTGGCCAGCTTGACCATTGGCTCGCCCATCTCTTTTCCGGTACGTGCATCGATATGGTGAGTCTGCCCCTCCCAACTGTAGGTATAGACCGATCCGCCCATATCCCACGAGTAACGCGGGGCGTTAACCGGAGCACCGCCCATCAGGACAGCCTCCTCCATAGTGAGCAGCCTGCGCTCATCCTGCGCCTGCACCCCCAGTGCCAGAAGCACTGCTGCAAATAATATAATCTTTTTCATATTAATTAATTCTTTCTACTTCTCTTACACCCTTTATCTGCTTGAGTTTCTTGACCAGACGGTCCAGCGATGAAAGGTCACTGACCAGCACCGTAAGGTGTCCCTGGAACAGGCCGCCGTTGGAGTCAATGTTGATGGAACGCAGCAGAGTATCGGGTTCCTTATTTATTATTGATGAAATGTTTGATACAATTCCAATGTCGTCCTGGCCCACCACATTGAGCGTGATGCTGTACTGGCTGCCGCTCTTGCCGCTCCAGCGTGCCTTGACGATGCGGTACGGATAACGCTCGCGCATACGCAGCAGGTTGGGGCAGCCGCTGCGGTGGATGCGTATTCCGCCGTTGATGCTCACAAACCCCGTCACGTCATCACCGTAAATAGGATGGCAGCAGCCCGCCATCTTGAAGTCTATGCCGGTCAGGTTGTCGCCAATGACCAGCACATCGGTCTCCTGCGCAACCTTTTTCTCAGTCTCGGCAAAAGTCTTCTCAATGTCAAAGTCCTGCGCGCTGTGCACCTCCTGCTCTGTCTGGGCGTGCATCTCCTCATAAACGCGGAGCACGTCATCGACCGAAATCTCATCCTCCATAAGGGCATGGAAGAAAGGAGTCTGCCCCTTGAATCCCATGCGCACTATCAGGCGCGACATATCGCTCTCCGATATATCTATCTTGCGGTTCTTGAAACGTCGCTGCAGCAGCTCCTTGCCGGCCTGTGCCTCGCGGTTGCGAATCTCGTTGATGCCCTGACGTATGCGCATGCGGGCTCGGGATGTCACTGCAATGTTGAGCCAGTCCTGCTTAGGAGTCTGGGCCGATGATGTCAGCACCTCGACCGTATCGCCGCTCTGCAACTTATGGCTTATGCGCACGTTGCGTCCGCCCACACGTGCACCCACGCATGTAAGACCCAGCTTGCTGTGGATGGAGAAAGCAAAGTCCAGCACCGTAGCCCCCTTGGGCAGCTGGCGTACCTCGCCGTTGGGAGTGAACACGAAAATCTCCTCCTGATACATATCCAGCGCAAAGTCCTTGCGCAACTCATCAGGGCTGGTATTATGTTCCAGAATCTCGCGTATGCCGGCCATCACGCTGTCGGCCGCACCCTCGCTCTTGATGCCCTTGTAAGACCAGTGTGCGGCCAGACCACGCTCCGCAATGTCATCCATGCGGCGTGTGCGTATCTGAATCTCCACCCATCGGTTCTCGGGTCCGTTCACCGTAATATGCAGAGACTCATAACCGTTGCTCTTGGGCACGCTAAGCCAGTCACGCAGACGCTTGGGGTTGGGCTGGTACATATCGGTCACAATGCTGTAAACCTGCCAGCACTGCGCCTTTTCCTTATCGGCCGGAGAGTCCAGGATGATGCGGATTGCAAAGAGGTCATATATGTGGTCCAGAGTGGTGTTCTGGGCCTTCATCTTGTTCCAGATGCTGGATATGGACTTGGTGCGACCTTTGATGGTGAACTTGAGCCCCGCCTCCTCCAGCTTGGCCTTGACCGGTCCGATGAACGACTGGATGTATGCCTCGCGGGCCCGTTTGGTCTCATTGAGCTGGCGTGCAATGTCATCATAGACATCACGGTGCTCATACTTGACCACCATATCCTCCATCTCACTCTTGATGGCGTAAAGGCCCAGACGGTGAGCCATGGGGATATAGAGCAGCCGTGCCTCCTCGGTAACATGGAGCCTGTAATCAGTGTCATCGGTGTTGGCCAGCATCTGCATCAGCACATATCGGTCTGCAATCAGGCAGATTATCACGCGTACATCCTCGGCAAACGATACCAGCAGCTTGCGGAAGTTCTCATCGGCTATGGAGTCATGCTTGGAGTAAAGTTCCTTGACCCGGCACATGCCCTGGATAAGTCCAGCTGCATCCTCACCGAACTGCTTCCTGAAATCCTCGGGCGCAATCAGCCCCTGCTGTATCATAGGATCAAACAGGGCCGTCAGCAGCGAAGCCTTCTTAAGCCCCGTCTTCTCCACAATCACAATGCCCGTCCTGATGCACCGCTCCAGAGTGGGAACCCCATGAGCATCAGTCCCGTAGGCTCCTTTGGCAACACCCTCGCGGAGCAAACCCTTAAGCCTGCTCCAATCCTCCGCCTCAAACAAAGGCCGAGCCAACTCAACAAACTCCCTGTAAACCCCAAATTCCATACTCCCGCAAATATAGTCATTTTATCATTCCAAACTTACCTCTCTCCCTATTTGCAGTAGCCGTACTGTCCCCTTTGGGGACCATCGTGGAGAGGCGTAAGCGGAGCCCCCTGGAGGATCCCGTTAAGAACGCCGCTTCGTTTAACGACCGTTAGACACCTTTAGGTGGCTAAAAGGGAGGCGTTCGGCGTTTAGGGTCCGGAAGGGAGGCGGAGTAGCCTCGGAGCGTTGTGTCCTCAAAGGGGATAGTACGGCGTAGCCTCGGAACGTTGTGTCCCCAAAGGGGATAGTACGGCGGAGCCTCGGAGCGTTGTGTCCCCAAAGGGATAGTACGGCGGGGCGTAGTTTCAGAGACTATACCCTTTAAGTTTCCCCAAAAAAGTAGAAATAATCTGCCAAAATTTCCGTATAAGAGGTAAAGTATGTACTTTTGTCAGTCTATTAATCGGTAGTATGAATATAGAAGAGATACAGAGGATGAAACAGAGGTTCCGCATAATCGGAAACTCACCGGAGATGAACCGGGCCATAGACGTAGCCATGCAGGTAGCGCCTACCGACCTGACCGTTCTGATAACAGGTGAGAGCGGAGCCGGAAAGGACGTTTTTCCCAGAATAATACACGAGAACAGCCTGCGCAAAAACAAAAAGTTCCTGGCCGTGAACTGTGGTGCAATTCCCGAAGGAACCATAGATTCAGAGTTGTTCGGACATATAAAAGGCGCATTCACCAATGCCATAAACGACCGTAACGGTTATTTTGCCGAAGCCAACGGCGGAACCATATTCCTTGATGAGGTAGCCGAACTCCCGCTTGCCACCCAGGCCCGCCTGTTGAGGGTGCTGGAATCGGGCGAGTATATCCGCGTGGGCTCCAGCACCGTCGAAAAGACAGATGTCCGCATAGTTGCCGCCACCAACGTAGACCTGCTAAAAGCCATAGAGCAGGGACGTTTCCGTGAAGACCTGTTCTATCGCTTGAGTACAATACCCATAAAGGTTCCGCCATTGCGCGAGCGCGGTGCCGATGTACAGCTGCTGTTCCGTAAGTTCGCTGCAGATTGCGCCGAGAAGTACCATATGCCGGCCGTGCAGTTGTCGGAGGATGCCAAGCAGATGCTCATGACATATCATTGGCCCGGTAATGTGCGTCAGCTCAAGAATATTACCGAGCAGATATCAATAATGGCTACTCAGAGAGTAATCACCGCCGAGATGCTCCAGGAGTATCTGCCTGACCGCCGAACATCTACACTCCCTATGCTTGCAGGAAGCCAGCATAAGGAAAACTCATTTGAGAATGAGCGTGAGATTCTGTATAAGGTCCTCTTCGACCTGCGTCGTGACATCACAGACCTTAAGGCTCAGGTAAACAGCATGTCGCAAAACCACAAACCGGTAGAACAGCCGGTGTCAATATTCACACAGGATGAAGGTACTACCGTAAATATCCTTTCTGGGTCCCGAAGGGCAGCTCAGGTTGATGATGACATCCAGGATACCGAGGTCTATGAAGAGGGAACCCTGTCGCTGGATGAGGTGGAGAAGGATCTGATAAAGCGCGCGTTGGCCAAACATGGAGGCAAACGCCGTGGTGCGGCAGCCGATCTGAATATCTCAGAACGCACATTGTACCGTAAAATCAAGGAGTACAACCTGGAATGAACCGATCAAAACTGAAAACCGTCCTGTTTATCCTGGCATCACTCATACTGATGTCGGGGTGTTCCGTATCATACAAGTTGAATGGAGCCTCCATTGATTACAATACCATCAAGACAATAACGATAGAGACCATAACAAACCGTGCTGCCTATCAGTGGGCTCCCATGGCTCCCATGTTCAATACGTCTATCAGTGATATTTATAACCGTCAGACAAAACTGCGTCAGGTTAAACGCGACGGAGACCTTGTGCTGTCGGGTGAGATAACCTCTTACGACCAGACCAACAAGTCTGTGGCTGCCGACGGATATTCGTCAATGGTGCAACTCAAAATGACAGTGAAGATCAAATTCACTAACAATAAGCGCCATGAAGACGATTTTGACCGTTCTTTCAGTGCCAGCAGGGAATATGACTCCTCACAGCAGCTTTCGGCAGTACAGGAAGAGCTGGTTCAGCAGATGATAGATGATATCGTAGACCAGGTGTTCAACGCAACTGTAGCCAACTGGTGATGGAGCAGAAAAAAGATGAACGCATGATGTCTCTCCTGGATTCGTTCCTTGAGGGGCATGATGGTCAGTTGTCCGCTATGGGTGAGCTGGGGGCGGTTCCGGTTGATTATGTGGAGTCTTATCTTAAGACAGCTCCTGTGACGGAGACTGCTGCAGACAGTGCCATACGCTCCAAAACAGAATTACTCCTTGATGCATTCCTGTCATCGGAGTATAAAAGACCGTCGTTTGATTTATCGGCCGGATCAACCTTTGCTGACGAAACGGAAAGCGTTGATGATGAACCCAAAGAACTTGAAGATGCGTATTATACGCAAACTCTTGCCCGAATCTATCTGAAACAGCGCAGGTATGATAAGGCATTGGAAATTATTAAGTCTCTTTATTTGAATTTTCCGAATAAAAGCATTTACTTTGCGGACCAAATCCGATATTTGGAGAAATTAGTCAGGATAAACAAAAAAACTAAATAGAAAATGTTTAAGGTTTTACTCATCATTATCGTGATTCTGGCAGTTTTCCTCTGCTTTGTAGTCACAATCCAGAACCCAAAAGGCGGCGGTCTGGCAGCCGGTTTTGCTTCATCAAATCAGATTATGGGTGTCCGCAAGACCACTGATATTCTTGAAAAGACGACATGGACTCTTATGGCAAGCATTGCCGTTTTGAGCATTATTACAGCTTACGTGGCAAAACCCAAGGCCGTATACAACGGCTCGGTACTGCAGGATGAGGCTATTGAGACCCAGAGGGTTAATCCTGAGTCATCGACAACCACATTTGAAACTCCGATAGAAATTCAGGATCTTCCTGAAGAATAAAACCCACATTAGGTATATTTCGGGAGACAACCTGAACGGATTGTCTCCCGTTTTCATAGATATGGATATGAAGACATATGCTTTCCCCGGAATCATTGAGGATGATATACTTCAGATTGGAGCAGGTCAGATCCCATATATGCGCACAGCCTGGTTTTCGGGTGTGATGAAAGAGAACGAAAGTATGCTGCTTGATGCCATAGGATGTCAGGGCGGCAGGGTCATGTTCTTTACATCTTCAGGTACGGCTGCAATGGAATCGGTTGTCCAGAATTATGTGGCTGCCAAAGGATCGGCTTTTATCATTGACGGCGGAACTTTCGGTCACAGGTGGGTACAGCTCTGCGAGTATCATGGCATAGAACATGAGTCTATGCAGATTCCTTTTGCTCAGGATATAGATTACAGTGATCTTGAGGAGCGTATGCTGAACTACCGTCCGGCAGTGTTCCTTTGCCAGCATCATGAGACTTCGTCCGGCCAACTGTTTGACCTGAAGCGTATATCGGCAATCTGCCGCAAGACAGGTACAAGTCTGGTTGTCGATGTGATCAGTTCGTTCCTTGCCGAGCAACTGGATATGAACGCATTGGGAATTGACGTGGCTGTTACCAGTACCCAGAAAGGCCTGAATCTGCCTCCAGGGGCTGCGCTTGTGTTCCTTTCGGAGAATGCCCTAAAGGTTGATTTCCGTCACAACAACTATTATCTGGATTTCCAGGACAATCTCAAGAACCTGGAGCGGGGCCAGACTCCTTTCAGCCCGGCTACAACCATCTTCATGCAGATTAATGAACGTATGCGGCGCAATCTGGCAAGAGGCATTGACGATGTTATTGACACTACACGTCAGAAGGCACTCTATTTCCGTGAACTATGTGCCAGATACGGATGGGAAGTCCCTGCCAGCAATCCTGCAAATGCAATAACGGGGTTCTTTGTCCACAGGAATTCAGCGCTCCTGTGCAGTGAGTTGCAGAAACACGGCATATTCATAATGCCATGCGGTAAACCCGATTTCTTCAGGGTTTCCCATATGGGCGCCGATACCTGTCAGGATCTGGATGAGTTGGCGTCATTGATAAGTGAAATAGAAAACAGAGCCTGATGAGAATAGCCCTTTTCTGTGAGAACCGATATGCAATCGATATACTGCAACCTCTTTTTGAAGAGGCTGAACGTCAGAATTGTCATGAGGTGCTATGGTATATCCATACTCCTAAAATCAAGAATTTCAGGTTAGACGAAAGTGCCCGCTGGACATCGTCAATACAGGAATTGTATGACTTCAGTCCCGAGGCGGTGTTCGTCCCCGGAAACATAGTCCCATACTATCTGCCGGGAGTAAAGATTCAGGTGTTCCACGGTTATGCCGCCGAGAAGAAGGATCATTGGATAATACGCCGTTATTTTGATACTTATTTCACGCAGGGACCGTATTTTACATCGCATTTTGAGGCCTCTGCCCGTAAATACGGAGACTTTGAGGTCCGTGAGACGGGTTGGACCAAACAGGATTGGATATACAGGCATCTCCATGACTATGATGATGAGAAACAGCGCCTTCTGTCCAGGTACGGCAAGAGTAGCGTGGTTCTTTATGCTCCCACCTTCTCCCCGAAACTGACATCGCTCCCGTATATTAAGCTGGCCCTGGAGCAACTCTGTTCGTCAAGGGACATACTTCTTATCCTTAAGTTCCATCCCCTTACGGCAAGTGTATGGACCGATGAATACCGTGAGTGGGCAAAAGACCGTAAGGATGCGGTTTACATAGAATCGTCGGAGAATGTAACCAGATATCAGATGATGAGCGACCTTATGATAAGCGATACGTCATCATCGGTCTATGAGTTTCTGCTGCTGGACAGGCCGGTGGTAACTTTCCGCACTATAGCCAAGGATATCTATTGGGAGAATATTGATGATCCGGACCAGCTGACTGACGCATTTGACAGAGCACTGAATGATCCTGATGCTGCGGCAAAACGTCGCTGGATAGTGGATAATTATGATCCCCACATGGACGGAAAGTGCTGCCAACGTATGATTGCCCAGGCTCAGGATTACATTGACCGGCATGGTGTTCCTTCCAAGCGTCGGCTAAATCTGTGGCGCAAATATACAAGTATAAAGACATTCGGAAAGATCAAAAGAGACTGATGACATCGTATCAACCATATAATTATGATTTAAGGGAGTTTCAGCTGAGGAGTGTATGTTTGCTGGATGCGATTGACAAGGTTTGCAAGGAACACGACATTACCTATTATGTGATTGCCGGAACACTTCTGGGAGCTGTACGCCATAAAGGCTTTATCCCATGGGATGATGACCTGGACATAGCACTGATGCGCAGGGATTATGACCTGCTCATTGAACATGCATCCGAGTGGCTTCCTGAGCCTTTTTCTATAGTTGCTTACAATAATGACCCTGATTATCCCAAGTATTTTGCAAAACTTGAGGATAAAAGCACTACTTTAGTGGAGCGTTTCTATCTGGGATACGTAGGGGGAATATATATGGATATCTTCCCGTTGGATTCAGTACCTGACAACAAGTTGCTCAGGGCATGGCATTACTACCGTTTCAACCTGAAGAGACGTATGCTCTATCTGGTATACAGGGATCCGTATAAGCATGGCAAGGGGTTAGGCTCACTGATGCTGCGTCTTATTCAGAAACTTGTGTCCAAAGAGAAACTGCACAGAAGGGCACAGAGGGTCCTTACAGAATTTGAAGGAAAGAATAACTGCAATTATGTGATGACCCATGATGACGGATTCAAGGCATATCACAAGTCAGTTTTCGGGAAACCGGTCTCCTGTGAATTCGAGGGTCATACATTCTGTGCACCCGAGCATCCTGAAGGATTCCTGTCGGTCCTTTATGGAGATGATTACATGACTCCTCCTCCTGAAGGAAAAAGGAACTCGCATTTCCATGACTATTGTGATCTGAAGAACGGATATGAGGGAGTTGATATCAATGAGCTGAAGGCTCATTATGAGGGAATTGACAGTTTGAAAAGAAAAGAAGAACGGTTATGAAAAGAGTATTTACATCGGGAAGCTTTGACCTGTTTCATATAGGCCATCTCAATATTCTGGAGAAATCGGCCGCATTGGGCGATGAACTCATAGTCGGTGTCAGTACCGATGAACTTATAGAGGAATACAAGGGAATGAAACCTATCATCCCCTATGAGCAGCGTGCCCGTATAGTGGCCTCTATCAAGTGCGTGACCAAGGTCGTCAAGCAGACCAAACTGACCGAGATTGCCCAGCTTCAGCGTGAGAATATTGATATCGTAACCATCGGTGATGACTGGAAAGGCAAGTATCTTGAAGGGCTGGAGTGGATGAAAAACCAGCCGGGCAAGGAGGTTGTATATTTTCCTTATACCCCGGGCGTGAGCACGACCAAAATCAAAAGTGATATCATCAAAAGCGCGAGCGATATCATTGCTGCCGCTCTATCACGTGAGGAATATATTGACAAGAACTGGAAAGAGGACGAACGGAAATAGCGTTTTACCAAACCATCGATGAAGCACCCAGTATGGCGGCATCGGATTCCTTGAGCGATGAATACAGAATCTGAATCTTGTCTTTCCAGATCTGCATCAGGTTGTCATTCATTGCCTGTACCATCTCATCATGGAAAAACTCACGCGACTTGGTCAGTCCCCCGAACAGCACTATCGCCTGAGGTGAACTGAACTTTACGAAATCACCTAATGCGTGGCCCAGAATTCGGCCGGTGTATAAGAATATCTCCTTGGCCAACTCATCGCCCTGCACCGCAGCGTCATATATATCCTTGGACGATATTGATTCCGGGTCAATCCTGCGCAGCAGGCTCTCCCTGCTGTCTTTCTGCAGGAACTCACGCGCGGTACGCGCCACACCCATCGCACTTGCATAGGTCTCCAGACAGCCCTTAAGTCCGCAGTTGCATTGGCGTCCGTCCCGGACTACGCACACGTGACCCAGCTCTCCGGCAAATCCGTCATGACCGTATACCAACCTGCCGTGGGATATTATTCCGCTGCCTACGCCTGTCCCCAGGGTTATCATTATGAAATCATCTATTCCGCGAGCCACTCCGTAGGTGTGCTCTCCGCGTGCTGCAGCGTTGGCGTCATTGGTTATCCTTACATGCAGGCCTGTGGCCTCCTTAAGCCTGGCGGCCAGGTTGACCACCCCTGGATTGCCATTTACATCACGTGCCCACTTAAGGTTTGGGGCATACCTGATGGTTCCGTCCAGACGGTTGGCATTAGGTGCACCAATGCCTATTCCCACTACGGTGCCGCGGTCTGCTGTCTGCCTGATCAAATCCCTGATTGTTCCGGCCAACAGCTTCAGATAATCATCAAAGTTGTCAATAAGTGACGTGACCACACTCTGGCAGAGTATGGTCCCGTCTTGCGTCACAACCCCGCATTTGGAGGATTGACCGCCTATATCTATACCTATGGCCAGCTTTTGCATTGCTGTTTTATTATAATTCGGCTTTGATTCTGGTCCACTTGGCCAGGATGTCGCGGTAGTATTTCTCCAGTTTGTTCCAATCATAGAAATATGGATACTCTACTCCCTTTGAGTCCTTATAGCACTCAATAGGCAGTTTAGCCTCTTTCTCGTCAAGCAGGGCTCTTACCAGTACGGTACCTTTCTTGTTCTTGAAGAAAACCAGCTGCAGGTTGCTGCCCATGTGTACTATATCGTAGTTGACCCACTTGTTGGCCAGGTCCTCAATGTCCTTGGGAGCGTAAGCGCAGTCGTTAACCTCCATCAGACAGAGCAGGGGATAGAGGGCTGTGTCATGTCCGTAACGCAGGTTTGCGCTGGGAGAGCCGTTCTTGATAGCTTCATCGGCCTTGTCCAGGAAATCCTGAAGCAGTGTGGCGTGACCGTAAGGTACGATATTCCTGGTCAGGTCATTATATCCTGATACCGAATACCAGTACAGGTTGTTCTGAAGCCAGCAGTCATACCACTCGTCAAAGGTGAATACGTCATCCAGGTCAAATCCCAGATATGTGTGGCTGCCCATATTGGCGGCTATGTCATAGATTTTGGTGTAGAGGTCGTTTGAACGGTCTGTAGTAGAAACATTGACCGATGTGGTCTCCTGTCCGCCTCCGGCAAGGCCGGCACGTGAACTTGAAGACTGTCTTACATATCTGGTAATGAATGTGGTGTCTGTAAACAGTGCGCACATCAGACGCTCGGGATTGTTGTGCCTGGCATTGAATTCATTCACTGCGGCATTCCTCTCACGGCTGTTCTTGGCGCTGTTGATGGCTCTGTCCTCGGAGTTCATGTAACCGCGGTCGTAATCGCTGCAGTTGTAATCGATTGTCATCTTGGGCAGTATGCTTGAAAACTCCATCATAGCGGCGGTCATGCTGGCCATCACACGATGTGATGTGGTGGAACGTGCTACGATTGTGGTCTTCTTGTTGAATATCTCCGGATAGTTGCGTACCATGCGGCGGGCTATTCCGCGGTGCTGGGCCTGGCCTACCGGGGTAAGGTCGCCCAGATGGCCGTCAGCATCCTTGGCCATTATGTCAAGACGTCTCAGCACGTCCTTTCCGAAATCGGTCAGTACGCCTTTGTCATCAGCTTGCTGAAGTATGGTCAGAGGGTCGTTGTACTGCGGGGTGTTGAGCAGATAACGTGAACCGTGACGACCGTAGTGACTCATGTAGAAAGGCTTGAACCCCTTGGGGGCTTTTGAATAGGTTACGCCCGGATCAACATATTGAAGCATACTTCCTCTGAACTTGTAGAGGTTGTCCTTGTTGATGTCTTCTTTTTTTGTGATTTCTGCACATAGTGTCAGCGGAAGCAGCAATGCCAGGCTGATGATAATTGATTTTTTCATATGTTTAGGTCAGTATGTTTTTATTGTTGCAAATGTAAGCAAAATAGCCTAAATTTGCAAACTATCGTCATTGTAGTTATGACGGTCGCTTTTTTTGAATTACAATCAAATTATTATAACAATGAACAGTAAAGAATTGATGAACAAGGCAGCCGACAATATCCGTATCCTGGCTGCATCCATGGTCGAGAAGGCCAAGTCCGGTCACCCCGGCGGTGCTATGGGTGGCGCTGATTTCATAAACGTGCTCTTCAGCGAGTTCCTGGAGTATGATCCCCGCAACATGAAGTTTGAGGGCAGAGACCGTTTCTTCCTGGATCCCGGCCATATGGCTCCCATGCTTTACTCACAGCTGGCTCTCACCGGCAAATTCTCAATGGAGGAGCTGGCCACACTGCGTCAGTGGGGCTCTCCCGTAACCGGTCACCCCGAGCTTGATGTTGCACGCGGTATCGAGAATACATCCGGTCCTCTTGGTCAGGGTCACGTATTTGCAGTAGGTGCCGCCATTGCCGAGAAGCATCTGGCAGCCGTACTGGGTGAGGAGGTAATGAACCACAAGATCTACGCCTACATCTCCGACGGTGGTATCCAGGAGGAGATTTCACAGGGTGCTGGCCGTATTGCCGGTACACTGGGTCTTGACAACCTCATCATGTTCTATGATTCAAACGATATCCAGCTCTCAACCGAGTGCAAGGTTGTAACGTCTGAGGATACCGCCGCCAAGTATCGCGCATGGGGTTGGAACGTATATGAGATAAACGGAAATGATGTTGACCAGATCCGCGGTGCCCTGACAATGGCTCAGAATGCCAATGGCAAACCGACCCTTATCATCGGTAAGTGCATCATGGGTAAGGGTGCCCTCAAGGCCGATGGTACCAGCTACGAGCGCAACTGCAAGACTCACGGCGCTCCTCTGGGCGGTGATGCTTACGTTAACACCATCAAGGCTCTGGGCGGTGATCCCGAGAATCCTTTCCAGATATTCCCAGAGGTCAAGAAGCTCTATGCTGACCGCGCCAAGGAGCTGCGCAAGATCATGGATGCCAAGTATGCCCGCAAGGCTGCCTGGGAGAAGGCAAATCCTGAGAAGGCTGCTCTCCTCAAGGAGTGGTTCAGCGGCAAGGCTCCCAAGGTTGACTGGAGCAAGGTTGAGCAGAAGCCCGATGACGCTACACGTTCAGCATCAGCTGCAGTTCTGAGTCAGCTGGCTCAGCAGGTTCCCAACATGATCTGCGCAAGTGCTGACCTGAGTAACTCCGATAAGACCGACGGTTTCCTCAAGTATACCACCAATATGGTTAAGGGTGATTTCAGCGGTGCATTCTTCCAGGCTGGCGTAGCCGAGCTCACCATGGCTTGCTGCTGCATCGGTATGGCTCTTCACGGTGGTGTCATCCCCGCTTGCGGTACCTTCTTTGTATTCTCAGACTACATGAAGCCCGCCGTACGTATGGCAGCCCTCATGGAGCTCCCCGTCAAGTTTATCTGGACTCACGATGCATTCCGCGTAGGTGAGGACGGTCCTACACACGAGCCCGTTGAGCAGGAGGCACAGATCCGCCTTATGGAAAAACTCAAGACTCACAAGGGCAAGAACTCAATGCTGGTTCTGCGTCCCGCCGACAGCGACGAGACCACTCAGGCATGGAAGCTTGCTATGGAGAATACCACATCACCCACAGGCCTTATCCTGAGCCGTCAGAACATCAAGACCCTGCCCGCAGGTAATGACTACAGCCAGGCTGCCAAGGGTGCTTATGTGGTAGCCGGTTCGGACGCTGACTTTGATGTAATCCTTCTGGCTTCAGGATCGGAGGTATCAACTCTGGTTGCCGGTGCCGAGCTTCTGCGCAAGGACGGTATCAAGTGCCGCATCGTAAGTGTTCCTTCCGAGGGTCTGTTCCGCAGCCAGTCCAAGGCTTACCAGCGCTCAATCCTGCCCGGTAACAAGAAGAAATTCGGTCTCACTGCAGGTCTGCCTGTAACCCTGGAGGGTCTGGTAGGTGCCGGCGGTAAGGTTTGGGGTCTCAGTTCATTCGGTTTCTCTGCTCCCTACAAGGTGCTTGATGAGAAGCTGGGCTTCACCGCCGAGAACGTTTATGCTCAGGTTAAGTCACTTTTGAAATAATTTCAAAAAGGAACGTTGGCGTTGGCCTTGGCTTTGGCTACCATGCGGTGCGTAGCGAAGCCAACGCCAATGCCAAAGCCAAAGTAATATGATTGGAATAGCAAGTGATCACGCTGCTTTTGAACTTAAGCAGTTTGTCAAGCAGTATCTGGAGGAGAAGGGGCTGGAGTACAAGGACTACGGAACCTTCACCCCCGATAGCTGTAACTACGCCGACTACGGCCACGCACTGGCCCGCGGCATAGAGAACGGTGAGGTAGAGAAGGGCATAGCCATGTGCGGCAGCGGAGAGGGTATCTCCATGACCCTGAACAAGCATCAGGGCATCCGCGCCGGACTGTGCTGGATCCCAGAGATAGCCCATCTTATCCGTCAGCACAACGACGCCAACGTCCTGGTAATGCCCGGCCGTTTCATCGACACCGACATGGCCCGCAAGATAATGGACGAGTATCTGAACACCCCATTCGAGGGCGGTCGTCATCAGGCTCGCGTGGATAGCATCCCGGTTAAGTAAATTGACAATTGAAAATTGAGAATTGAAAATTGTAAAAA